>BNJS01001996.1_pt1 | contig 146333 bp, 165 predicted proteins | sample 8540461 | NCBI WGS metagenome assembly BNJS01 (sample SAMD00202454, study PRJDB9452) | human saliva metagenome | isolation source: human saliva | place: Japan | reverse complement strand
GAAAATCCTCAAGAAATAAATCTTGAGGATTTTTTTCAATACAGCTATATTAATCTATGTTAACCTTCCGAGAGGACTACTGTAATCTCTAAGGATTTCTCGTTTCGTAAAACGATTATTTTTACTTTATCACCTGGCTTGTATTTATCTAGTTCTGTTCTTAGGTCTACGGCTGACTCTATCTTTGCTTTTCCGATGGATTGAATCTTGTCACCAGATTGTAATCCGGATTTCTTCGCCTCATCTGCAACAACATCATCGATATATACTCCTGGTGCGCTTACGCCATATTTTTGTGCATCTTCGTCATTTGATAGATCTACAATCTTGACGCCTATTATTGCACGTCCGGTAACCTTGCCGTTCTGAATTAGATCCTTTGCAATCTTTGATGCTGTGTTGATAGGAATTGCAAATCCAAGCCCTTCAACATTAGAACCAGACGATTTAGCAACTACAATTCCGATTAGGTTTCCTTGTCCATCAAAAAGGCCACCGCCCGAGTTTCCTGGGTTGATTGAAGTGTCAGTCTGAAGAAGCTTCATTGCCTTTCCATCTACGCTGATTTGTCTGTCACGAGCGCTAATGATACCTGCTGAAACGCTTCCGCCGAGCTCACCAAGTGGATTACCAATTGCAACTGCCTGATCACCTACGGAGATAGAATCGCTGTCACCGTATCTTGCAGCAGTATATCCTGAGCCGTCAATCTTTAGAACAGCTATGTCGTTTTGACTATCGGCACCTATAAGACGTGCTTTCTTGGTCGTTCCATCTCTGAGCTTTACGATTATGTTAGAAGCACCATCGATTACATGATTACAGGTCATGATATAGCCGTCGCTATCGATAATTACACCTGAGCCTGCGCCCTTGGTTACATAGTTCTTAATCCAAGAGTCTCCGCTGACCTTTTCGGTCTGTATCTCAACGACAGCGTTCTCGTTCATAGAAACGATTTCTTTGATTGGTCTAGTTGTGCCATTGGATTTAGTTAACTTGTAGTTTGTAGCAGAGACATTGTTTCCACCGTATGAGCCATCAAATGCTCCTGCTAGCTTAAGCCCTCCAATGGTTATACCAGAAGTTCCTAGCATTGCGCAAATTAGACAGATGATAAAAGCCTTCTTGGTAATATAAACAGGTGACTTAGGTTTTTTGGTTTTAGGCATGCCGCCATTTCCGTCAGAGGATTTTCTATCAAAGCTTCTAAGCTGAGAAGTATCATATGAATAATTTTCGAATCCTCTTGAAGTGTTAAACTGTCTTTCCTGCTCAAATGGATTGCTCGATGACTGAAACGAAGTATTGCCAAATGAGGTTCTCTCATAGCCAGGAAATTTTGGTACAGACTCCCATTCTGCATTCGTTGTGCTATTTGGTGCATTGTTTGATGTGTTTGCAGATGTTGAATCAAAGCTTGAAGCAGGGTTTTGATCAACGCCTGTCTGCGCTGTGCCTGCGCTGAAAGCGCTATTAGCACTTGCTGGCTCGCTACTAGTTTCTTCAATCACATCCGAGGGGTTTTCATTTTGGGGAGTTATTTCATTATTGTCTCCAAATGGGGGTGTGTAATCATTATTGTGATCCATAAGCTTACCTCCTTGTTAGTTTGTCTATTTATGGTATGATTATAGTTAAGATATATGGCTTTTTTGTGATAAAAGGGTTAATCCTGTGCAATGATTTTTATATATTTTGATACTATCAGAGTTTAAGGGTTTATAAAAGCAAAATAAATGATTTTAATACAAGTTTTTTTGCTTGCTGAATAACAAAAAATATCTATTTGTGGTATAATAGCGAATTGAGTTTGTGAAAGGACAGTAATGATATGAAGAATGTCACGATAAAGATAACTGGCAAACGTTTTGTCGGCGATAATGTCGAAGAAGAACTCGAATTTGTGAGTGACGGCATGATGTTCGAGAAGGGCGGAGCCAAGTATTTTATATATGAAGAGAGTGAGTTTTCAGGATTTCCAGGATGTAAGACCAGTCTTAAACTGACGGATACCAGCCTGAGAATGAAGAGAATTGGAGATTCAAGTGAGTACGGATCAGTACTAGAGTTTGAGACCGGAAAGCGTTTTAAGAGCGATTATAGCACGCCGTATGGGCCTATGTCGCTAGAGGTTTTGACGAACAGCATCAAGAGAGAACTTTCGCCAGAGGGATACGGTAAGATAACTCTTGAGTATGATATTAGTCTCAGAGGAATGATAGAAGGTCGCAACGAGCTTGCGATTGAGATAATGCAGTAGGTGTAATTATGAACAGATTTCACAGATGGGTTGCAAGAATAGTAGTAGCGGTTATTATCCTCTCTATGGTTGGAACCACCTTATTTCTTTCTTTTCAGATGTTAGTGTAGACGGGAGGCGTCTCTATGTACAAATTAGGTTTTGATTCAGAAAAATATCTAGAAGAGCAGTCGCATTATATAATGCAGAGAATCAACGAAAAGCAGGGCGAAAGGCTTTACCTTGAGTTCGGTGGCAAGTTGGTTCACGATAAGCACGCTATGAGGGTGCTTCCTGGCTTTGATGAGAATGCGAAAATTAAGCTTTTGCAGAAGATGAAGGACTCAGCAGAGGTGATTATTTGCATCTACTCTGGAGATATAACGACGAATAAGACAAGACATGACTTCGGCATCACCTACGACCTCGAAGTTCTAAGGCTCATAGATACATTCAGAAAGTACGATTTAGATATAAACAGCGTAGTCATAACGAGATATGAGGATGCTCCAGCAGTTGATATGTTCATCAAAAAGCTCGAGAGACGCGGAATTAAGACATATAAGCACTGCTTTACAAAGGGATATCCTACAGATGTAGATACGATTGTAAGTGAAGAAGGCTACGGCGCAAACCCTTACATTGAGGTGACCAAGCCACTTGTCGTTGTAACTGGACCAGGTGGAGGTTCAGGAAAGCTTGCGACATGTCTATCCCAGCTATATCATGACTTTATGCGTGGACGCAAGGTAAGATATGCGAAGTTTGAGACCTTCCCAGTTTGGAATCTTCCACTAAAGCATCCAGTTAACCTTGCTTATGAGTCTGCAACGGTAGATCTAAAGGATGTGAACATGATAGACCCTTTCCACCTAGAGGCTTATGGTGAGAAGGCAATCAACTACAATAGAGATATTGAGGTATTTCCAGTAGTTAAACGAATAATTGAGAAAATCACTGGTGAGGAATCTGAATACCAGTCACCAACGGACATGGGTGTAAACCGTGTAGGCTTTTGTATCACTGATGATGAGGCCTGTCAGGAGGCTTCTTGTCAGGAGATAATCAGGAGATTTCTGATAGCAGCAGTCGATTTCAAGAAGGGTAAGATTGAGAGCGATTCCCTAGATAGGGCGGAACTTTTGATGAAGGAAGTCGGCAAGGCTGTTGGCGATAGAGTTGTAGTTCAGAAAGCTAGAGATTATGCGGAATTCAAGAGAGAGCTCTGCGACAAATACGAGAATGCAGTAGCTATGGCCATGGAGATGCCGGATGGTCACGTTATAACGGGACGTAGCTCAAGGCGTATGGTTGCAGCAGCTGCAGTGGTCTTGAACTCCATCAAATATCTAGCAGAGATGCCAGACGAACTCCTTTTGATAGAGCCAAAGGTTCTTGAGACAACGCAGCACCTAAAGACAGATGTGCTTGGCTATGACAGGAGCAGCTTGAACTGCGAGGAGATTTTGATGGCTCTTACAGTTTCAGGAGTTACGGACGAAAAGGCAAGACTTGCAGCTAGCAAGCTTTCCTTGCTTCATGGATGCAGGGCACATTGCACGGCAATTCTCTCAGACCGAGACGAGCAGACACTTTCATCACTTGGAATCGATGTAACATGTGACCCAGAATATGTAACAACAAATTTATACAGTAACTAAATAATATAAGGAGCGGTCTTGAAACAAAATCAGCGATATACACAGACTGAATACGTTAAGCAGTATGTAAAGCTCATCATTAGATGGAGCCTTATTGCGATTGTAATCGGAATGATTTGTGGTGTTATCGGAGCTTTGTTTTACAATGGTGTATTATATGCGAATGTATTTCGCAAGAAGCACGAGTGGCTGCTCTTTTTGCTTCCATTTGCAGGAATAATCATAGTCTACATGTACCAAAAGCTAGGGCTTGAGGGCAAGGGAACCGATGATATAATCGATTCTGTGCACGACAGCGCACCTGTCAGGTTTAGACTGGTTCTGCTATTTTTGTGGGTACAGTTCTGACGCACCTTTGTGGTGGTTCAGCAGGTAAGGAGGGAGCAGCGCTTCAGCTAGGTGGAGGTATAGGTAACTACATAGGCAGAAAGTCTAGGCTCCACGCGGAGAACCTCAGAATAGCGACCATGGCCGGCATGGCAGCCTTCTTTGCCGCTATCTTCGGCACACCGCTTACCGCAACGGTCTTCGTCGTCATGTTTATCAAAGTCGGACACCTATACCAAATGGCCGTATTCCCATGTTTTGTGTCCTCGTACACAGCCTACTGGATTGCAACAAAGCTTGGCGTAGTCGCCTTTGGCTTCCACATAAGCATACCGACGACAACGCCAGTACTGATGCTCAAAATCCTCGTGCTCGCATCTCTTTGCGGACTAGTATCTACCCTGATGTGCAATAGCTATAGATTGATACACGCAATTTACGATGAGCTATTTAATAACTCATATATACGGGTGCTCTCAGGAGCGATAATTATAATCGTTTTAAGCCTTTTAGTAGGGAAAGAAACCTACAACGGAGCAGGCAGTGAAACAATAACAGAGGCGCTCTCAGGTGGCAATGAAGACTATCTCGCGTTTCTACTCAAGATACTGTTCACCGCAATAACGCTCGGCGCAGGATTCAAGGGCGGAGAAATCCTGCCGCTCTTCTTCATAGGAAGCACCTTCGGCGCCGTATTCGCGCCGCTACTAGGCATACCATCATCCTTCGGCGCGGCGCTCGCTATGGTAGCACTGTTCGGAGGAGCAACAAATACCATGATAGCACCGATTTGCCTCGCCATAGAGTGTTTTGGAGGCGGAGGTGTGCAAATGTTTGCAATAGCTAGCTTCATGGGATACCTTTGTTCGGGATATAACGGGCTTTATTCAAGCCAAAAGATACTTGACTCCAAGCTTCAGGCAAGGCCTGTAGAGATGCGAACAAACCAAAACCACATGGTAAGAAGACATGAGCCGGAGGCTATAGGAAGGCTTGTGAGCCAAAAGAGCAAGCGAGCGTACCGCAAGATGCTCAGTGCAGCAAAGAAGACAAGACCAGTAAAAAGAGGGCTATAGGACAAAAAGTGTTGATAAAAATCGCCATACACATTGATAATTCAATGTCTGTGGCGATTTAATCTTTTTTGAAAGAAGATTAAGGGTGGACAAAAAGTGTTGATGAAAAGTTTCTAATCTATTCAAATTTCAACGTTAAAACGTGGTATATCTTCCTTAGAATTAATGTTCTTGGAGGAATATATTATGAAGCAGGTTAATTGTCCCATTTGTGGATCTAAATGTGTCAAAAAAATGGCAAACTAAAATCGGGAAACCAAAGATGGCTATGTAAGTCATGCAAAAATGTATTTACACCAAAGATAGACAATGATACTAAACAGCTTCAGCAGTTCCTAGCTTGGTTATTCAGTAAAGAAGTACAAAGTAATATGTCAGGAGGCGGAAGAACTTTTAGAAGAAAAACCTCCAAGTTTTGGGATATATGGGTTATGTCACCAAAGATTGAGGAATCAAAAGATGTACTGTATTTAGATGGAATATATCTATCACGTAAATCGTGTATTTTGATATGCTGTGACAAAGATTATGTGTTAGGGTGGTATCTATGCAGGTATGAGCATTCAGGAGCCTGGGAGGCTCTAATGAGCCGTATAGCAGAACCTAAAGTGGTTGTATCAGATGGTGGAACGGGGTTTAGAAAAGCCCTTAAGAGAAAGTGGCCTAAGGCAAAGCATCAAAGATGTGTATTTCATGTGTTTTCACAGGTTAAAAGATATACGACGAGTAGACCCAATACTTTAGCAGGTCTAGAGCTTTATGCATTAGCTAGGGATCTGTTTGAGGTAAAAAGTATTGAAGATTCAAAGATATGGGTTGATCGTTTTACAGCTTGGATTGTGAAGCATAAGCGTTTTTTAAGCGAAGTAACATATGATGAAAATGGCAAATCAAGACCTAAGCATGAAAGACTGATAAAGGCTGAAAAATCAATAATAAGACTGCTTAATGATAATACTCTATTCACATATCTTGATAAAGAATTAAGAGCTGAGTTTAAGATACCATCGACAAACAATCGAATAGAAGGTGGCGTAAATGCTTGTCTTAGGGAGATGCTACATAACCATAGAGGTTTGTCTGTTGAGAGAAGAATTAAAGCGGTCTTTTGGTGGTGCTATATGCACTCACCAAAACCGCTTTCTGCTTCTAAAATATTAAAAACAATGCCTACAAACAAGAGCATAGATGATATTTACAAGAAGATGACTGCTAAGAAACAACTAGAAAATACTATCCCTATGTGGGGAGATGCAGTTGTATGGAGCGAGCTACATCATTCAAGTAACTATCCGGTTTATTGGGATTAGTCATCAACACTTTTTGTCCTATAGCCCTAAAAAGACGTAAAAAATAGTGCAACATCAGTTGCACTATTTTTAGTTTAATTTATGTATTCTTATCTGGTACTAAGCGTTAGCTGTTCCTTTATCCTTCTTCAATGCGTAGAAGATTAGTCCTACTACAAAGCCTAATACTGAAGGAACTACCCAGTCCATTCCGATATCTGAAAGTGGAAGGAATGCACCGACCTTTGCAACAACACCATCTAGGTGTAGAGCTGCAACTGTCTCAGCTGGTAGGCTCTTAACTCCGTCAAATAGAGCTGGAAGCATAGTGAATGCAATGGTCCATCTGTAAACAGTTGTGTGATAATTGAACAGTCCTCCAACGATACTAACTAGGATGATAGCTATTGTTAGTGGATATAGGAACATCAATACTGGTATTGAGTATGCGATGATCTTAAGTAGTCCAAAGTTAGCAAATACAAATGAAACAGATGTGAATAGTATTGCCCAAGCCTTGTATGAAAGTAAGCCAGGAAACATCTTTCCGAATGTTTCTGCACCTGCAGTTATAAGACCGATTGCAGTCTTTAGACAAGCAAGTGTGATTGTGATAGCTAGGAATGTTGCACCTATACCTCCCATGTAGTGGTCAGCCATCTTGTTAAGTAGTGTACCACCATCTGGCTGAACTTCAAAGATTCCTCTTGACTGTGCACCAGCAAATACGAGTGCAAAGTAGATCACTGCCATGAGAACCGCACATCCTACACCTGCGATAGCAGTTGATTTAGCTATGTTCTTAGGCTCATTAACGCCAAGATTTCTAACAGCGTTGATGATGATGATTCCGAATGCTAGCGAAGCTAGTGCGTCCATGGTGTTGTAACCCTCAACGAATCCTCTGAAGAATGGGTGTGTTACATATTCACCAGTTGCCTTTGTGCTTGAAACTGAACCCATTGGGTTAACAAAGCACATTACTAGAAGCACTGCTAGGAATGCAAGGAATATTGGGTTTATATACTTACCAACGCTATCTAGGATATTCGATGGTCTTAGTGAGAACCAAAGAACTACCGCAAAGAAGCAGAGTGAGAATAGTCCAAGCACTATAGGTGAATCCTTGTGTAGTGCTGGTACTACACCTACTGTATAAGGAACTGTCGCAGTTCTAGGAATTGCGAAGAATGGTCCTATAGTTAGATATAGTAGGCAAGTAAAAAATATACCGTACGGTCTAGATACTTTACAACCTAGGTCGTAAAGACCCTCACTTCGAGACAGTGAAATTGCGATAATACCGAGTAGCGGTAGACCTACGCCTGTAATAACGAAGCCAATAGTCGCTGCTGGTGTGTGTTCGCCTGCCATCTGCCCCATAAGCGCCGGGAATATTAGATTTCCCGCTCCAAAGAACAGTCCGAATAGGAGGGAGGCAAGTAGTACATAATTTTTGTGGAAAGTTTCTTATCCATATGTTTTTGTCCCCTTTTCTTTTTTTAAATTTTTGTTTGGAAATAATAAGGATTGTAACATAATTTGTTTATGCACACAAGATATTTTTTTCATGTTTTTTTCATTTTGTTCATTCAGATATCAAAATGTGATAAGGACAGGGGCGTAAAAGCTTGAAATTCCAATAAAAAACGCATCGAGGATTTTACTCATCGATGCGAAAAATACTGAAAAAAATATAATTAATATTATTCAGATTCAGTGTGTGGAACAGAAAAGCCTTTACTTACTAGCTCCAGTTCATAGTCTTCATTATTATAGCCCAGAATGTAAATTTTCTTACCTTCCATTACGACATAATATGTTTTGTTCTGAATCTCATCGTTTAGTCTATATATGTTTTTGCTCCATACGGCGATGTTCTTACGTATGATCCATGAGAGAATATTTCTCTATCCTTATATACATAATATTCACCTTTAGGATTCTTTTGTATTAAATGAATCAAATTTACTAAAAGAAAAGTAAGTTGTTGAGTGTGTACCTGATATGTTATAAACTCCGAAAGGTTGTCTTTCCTTGCTGTTACTAGAGATATAGGCCATAAACGGCGCGCACGAAATGAGCATGACAATCAGAGTATAGATAATTACGTCCCGTTTTTTTATTTTACTATCCTTCATAGCACCACCTCAATAATAGTTTCTTTCATCAATAACGAAATTAAATCCATCTTCTCTTAAACTAATTCTTTTAGCTTTCCTATATCAAGATTATCATATTTTGATAGAAGCGGGATGAGAAGCTCAGCTATTTTGATACAGCCTCCCTCAACATCGCTTTCAAAGTTTAGTGGCATGATAGGTTCATGTAAGGATTTTCGCAGGAGCATCCAGCCTTTGATCGAAGAATCGTTAAAGTTGATTCGTACGCCCTCGTAGTTTGGTTCTTCAAGATTACACTCAGAAAGCTCGCCTGAAGAGCTTAGCGTGCGTAAATCTTCTATTATACTATCGCCCACAGCACTGAAGTCGCTTCCTATAATTGGCAAGCGAACCTCTAGGCTTTCTAGCGGTTCGGATAAATCGCTTATTAGCGATGCGATTCCTTTGCCTTCTTTTTTGCACTTTGCAGCAGCGATTACTATCTTTGTTGCAAGATATGCGCCGTCATCTAGGAAGAAGTTTTCCTTATATGCGGCATGTCCAGATGTCTCTATAGCAAGGTCACTTTCTATGCCTTGCTCGTTAAGCTCAATGGACTTGTTTATTACATTCTTATATCCTCTCTTAAAGCGAAGGTGTTTAAGACCTAGACTTCCCTCAAGGAAACTTGTCAGACCACGAGAAGTTACACTGTCTGTAACAACTGTTGAGTCTGGGTGTGAATCTGCTATGAGTGCAGCTGCTAGTGCTACAATAGCGTTTCTGTTTATCTCCTTGCCGCTTTCGTCAACTGCAGAAACTCTGTCTACATCTGTATCAAAAATTAAACCTAAATCGGTCTTTGCTTCGCGAACCTTTGCGCATATGGATTCTATCGCTTCCTTGTCCTCTGGATTAGGAATGTGGTTTGGGAAGCTTCCGTCTGGCTCTAGGAACTGTGAGCTGCTGACATCGGCGCCGAGTGGTGATAAAACTTTTTCGGCATAGAAACCACCAGCACCGTTTCCGGCATCAACTGTAATAGATAATCCTGAAAGAGGGGTTTCTCCAGAATCGAGAGCATCTACGATTTTCTTTCTTAGGTGTGCGCTGTAAACATCCATCAAATTAGCTTTGATTGGATCAGAAGCAGCTTTTGGAATCAATCTACCTAGGATTGAACTAGATTCAGCAAAGGTGATTATGTCAGCAATGTCACCCTTATCTAGTCCGCCGTCCACATCAAAGAACTTCATTCCGTTTCGGTTTGAAGGCATGTGGCTTGCTGTAACCATGATGGCACCGTCACACTTTAAACTCTTCAAAGACTGTGGACATGAACATAGCGGGTGTAGATGAAAGTCCAGAGTCCAAAACCTTAGCTCCGTATGGAGTGAGTGCGGAGACTATATCTCGCACTAGCTCAGGACCTGAAATTCTGGAATCTCGTCCAACTGCTATGCAAAGCTCGTTTGGTTCTTTATCTGTGCTATGTGATAGAAGATACAGAAAGCCTTTAGCTAGGCGCGAAACCGCTTCAGAATCGAGATTTACTGGTTCTGCAGGGCTTCCGATAGCTATGCCTCGTATATCGCTTCCGTTTTGCAATTTTGAGTAGTCGTAAGCCATTTGTTCTCCTTATGTGCTATTACTCTTTGATTGAGCCATCTGCATTGAATAGAGGTAGCTTCTCAAGATACTTGATATCATCTCTATCTGCAGCTTCTCCTTCAGCTAGAACTGCCATACGGCATACTATGTTTCCGCCAGCAGCATCTACGAGCTTCTCCATGGAGCGGAGAGACTCACCAGTGCTGATAACATCGTCTACAACGAGGACTCTTCTGCCTTTAATTAGGCTAGCTTCATTCTCGCCTATGCATAGTGTCTGCACGTGGTCAGTTGTAATTGAATCAACGCTTGTCTCTATAATGTTCTGCATGTATAGCTTTGCGGCCTTTCTAAATACGACATAGTCCTTGCCACCGCTAAGTCTTGCCATCTCGTAAGCCAAAGGAATTCCCTTAGATTCTGCTGTTACGATAACATCAAATTCAGGTGCCTTAGCTAGGAGCTCCTTTGCGGATGCTTCTGTTATAGCAACATCTCCAAACATTACAAAGGCTGCGATGTAAAGCTCATCGTTTATCGGACAAAGTGGTAGCTGTCTTGTTAGACCAGCAATCTTCATTTCATAATGCATTTTGCTTTCCTCTTTTTTTACATGATTTTTATGCTTGAACACGCTCAAGCATACGCTTATATTATACCTTTGACGCAAAATACTTGCAAGGTAAAAGGCGCACCTTGAGGCACGCCTTGATATCAAATTTATTTGTTTTTGATTCTTGTAATTCTTAGGCTTTACTAGAATGTAAGTCCATGTACAAGTGTGTAGAATCTGAATGCGAATAGCAATGCTGATACCCACATAACTAATGGAACCTTCTTAGCGTTTCCTGTTAGAACCTTTAGGATTACCCATGCTAGCATTCCGAACATGATTCCGTTAGCAATTGAATATGTGAATGGCATCATGATTATTGCAAGGAAGCCACCGAGTACGTCTGCGATATCTCCATCAAATGACATCTTCTTAACTGTGCTCATCATCAAAAGTCCAACCCATACAAGAGCAGGAGTTGTTGCAAATCCTGGAATTGCTAGGAAGATTGGTGAGAAGAATAGAGCTATGATAAAGAGTATTGCGGTTGTGAAAGCTGTCATACCTGTACGTCCACCTGCAGCAACACCTGCTGATGACTCAACATAGCTTGTTACTGTTGATGTACCTAGGCATGCACCTGCAACTGTACCAACAGCATCTGCAAGAAGTGCACCCTTAGCGTTTGGAAGTTGCCGTTCTCATCTAGTAGGTTACCTTTTGATGCAACACCGATAAGTGTTCCTACTGTATCAAAGATATCAACGAAGAGGAATGAGAATACGATGGTAGCAAAGCTTATTATGTGCTGGCCAATCCATGCGAAGTCAAATGCGAATAGCTCAGGTGCCTTAGGGACAAAGCTGCTTCCCTCAAAGCTTGGATATAGTGAGAATGCGCCTGCTTCTGGATTTACAACATACCAGCCCGCAGCCTGTGCAATCATACCGAGAATCCATGTTCCAAGAATACCGATAAGAATATCGCCCTTAATCTTGAAGTGGTGCATTACTGCAATCATTAGAAGTCCAACTAGTGCAAGAATGAACTGAGGTGTGTTTACTGCGCCAAGATCAACGAGTGTTGCAGGGCTTGCAACTGTGATTCCGGCACCCTTTAGGCCGATGATTGTGATAAATAGACCTATACCTGCTGTAATTCCGTACTTGAGGCTTTCTGGAATATCATTAACTAGCTTTTCTCTGAAGTTTGTCAGAGATAGAAGGATGAATGCGATACCTTCAACCAATACTGCTGCAAGAGCGATTGTCCATGGGTTCTTGATTCCTGCTTCTGCCATCGGGATACAAACCGAGTAAGCGAAGTATGCGTTTAGTCCCATTCCTGAAGCGAGTGCAACTGGGTAGTTAGCAAAGAATGCCATGCATAGTGTTGCGAATGCTGCAGAAACTGCTGTAGCAGTAAAGATTCCTGCGCGGTCCATTCCAGCCGCTGAAAGAATGTTAGGGTTAACTGCCAAGATGTAAACCATTGACAGGAAGGTGGTAAAGCCGGCGATGACCTCAGTACGCGGATCAGTGCCGTGTTCCTTCAATTTGAAAAGCTTTTCCATAATTGATTGTTCTCCTTTAATACATCAACTTAATAGTTAAAATAAATACACTGTAATTATAATGTAGTAAAGTTACAATTGACTATAAAAAAATAATTTACTGAAATTCAAAAAAATGAATGTTTTAATATATTTTTGTTGCGAATTTGGTAAAAAAATACGAATATAACAAAGTGAAACTTTGCATCAAAACGTTCGTGGTTTTTGGTCTACTTTTCCTTCTGAGGAAGCTGAGCTAGGATAACAGCGATAAAAATCACTACGCATCCGAAAATCTCATAACCTGTCATTCTCTCGCCTAGAAGAATTGCACCAGAGATGACTGCAAACACAGACTCAAGGCTGAGAATTAAAGAAGCAGCTGTAGGCTCTGCATTCTTTTGGGCAACAACCTGAAGCGTATAGGCGATACCACAGGAGAATACACCAGCATAGATGATAGGGAACCAGCAGTCTAGAATCTGGTTTATATCAGGTGATTCAAATATTAGCATCATGATGAAGCTAAGTCCTCCTGCAACAAAGAACTGAAGGCAGGATAGCTTGACACCATCACACTTAGGTGAGAAGTGGTCGATTGCAAGAATATGGCATGAGAACAGTACCGCACAGAACAAAACGAAGAGATCTCCCTTTTCTATTGTGAGTCCAACGCCCTTGCCTGCGATGGTCAAAAGGTAGAATCCACATGCTCCAAGAAGCACGCAGAACCACACTAGAGGACGTACTCTCTTGCCGAGAAACATTCCTAAAATTGGAACTATCATTATATATAGCGCGGTTATAAAGCCGGCCTTACCAGCATCGGCATCAAAGTACATGCCAAACTGCTGAAGATTTGAGGCAATCGCCAAAAATGTACCACAGACTATACCACCAAGTATTAGTGATTTCTTGTCTTTAGAGGCAGTATCGGCTGTCTTGCCTTTGCCGACCTTTGATAGAATCAGGATAACTGGGACTAGAGAAATTCCACCAACTAGTGTACGGATACCGTTATATGTAAACGGCTCCAGCGCCGTACCCGCCTTCTGGGCAACGAAGGACGAACCCCAGATCAGTGCTGTGACTAGCAATAGAATATTGCTGATGATTCGTTTGTTCATAAATAATTCCCTTTCATAATCAAAATAATAAATCGCGTTACCTTGTAAAAAAATATTATATATTTGAATCTTTGCTGAGGCAATAAGGCCTTCTTTTTATTCAACACAAAGATATGATAAAATTATTGTATATTTTACAACGAAACTTTTGAAAAAAATGAGGTCTAAAGTAATGAATAAATGGATTTACTATGCAGATGAATCAAAGCTCAGGGAGCGCCTAGCAGAAATCAAGCCTCTAGATGAGCAGGCGATGAAGGCTGCAAAGGAGAGACAGGATTACAGACTCAAGGTTCCAACAAGCCTAGGAAGGCTTGAGGAGATGAGCATTAGGCTTGCGGGTATTACCGGAAAAGTCTATGGGAACATGGTGGATGATCAGGCTATAGTTTTGATGTGCGCAGATAATGGTGTTGTCGAGGAGGGTGTAGCATCGGCTCCTCAGACTGTTACTTTGATGCAGACTATTAACTTTACAAAGCGTATTACAGGTGTAGGTGCACAGGCCAAGTACTTTGGAATAGACATTTTAGATATAGACGTTGGCGTTAAACTTCCGATACCAGCTGACTTACTCGCAGATGACATGCTAGTTGATGGAAAGATTCAGAGCCTTGTCGTAGACAGAAGAATTGCTGATGGAAGCAGAAACCTAGCAAAGGAACCGGCTTTGACTAAAACGGAAGCTATCGCTGCGATTTTGACTGGAATCGAGGCTTCTGATGCGATTTGTGAGGCAGGAAAGAACATCTACGGTGTAGGCGAGATGGGTATAGGGAATTCAACAACTGCAGCCTGCATAATCAGCTCGTTTACAGGAATGAGTGCAGAGGAGGTTGTCGGAAGAGGCGGTGGCCTAAACGATGAATCCCTGAGTAAAAAGTGCAAGATTGTTGCAGAGGCTGTACCAAAATATGACATGCCTGATCCTATAGACCGCGCAGCGGCTTTTGGTGGCTACGATATCTGTGCTATGGCGGGTGCCTTCCTAGGTGCAGCGATTAACAGAATTCCAGTTGTTGTGGACGGATATATTTCTATTGCGGCAGCTCTTCTTGCAGCTGAGATTGAGCCTGCGGTTAAGGATTTCATGTTCACATCGCATTTTTCGCAGGAACCAGGATATAAGGCAGCGGTGAAAAAACTTGGAATTAGACCTATGTTTGACCTTGAGATGAAGCTCGGTGAGGCTAGTGGATGCCCTATAGCATTTAAGATTATGGAAGCGGCTTGTGCTGTTATGAATGAGATGAAGAGTCTAGATGAAGGACAGATAGATTCGGAATATCTTAATGAGCTGAGAGAAAAGAGTTTGTTTTAATATGAATGTTTTTGTAAGCGGAGGCGCAAAGAATGGCAAGTCCTCCTTTGCTCAGAGATATGCATTTGACATGGCAAAGGGGAAAAAGCTATACTATCTTGCCACCATGATTGCAACGGACGATGAGGATGAGCTTAGAATCCAAAGGCATGTAGAAGACCGTGACGGAATGGGCTTTATCACGGTTGAGAAGCCTATGAACATGTGTGAGCTCTTTGATGCACCATATAATTTAGATAGGGACGGAGTCTTCCTTTTGGACAGCGTTACGGCGCAGCTTGCCAACGCGATGTTTGGGATGGGGGAATATGACGAGGATGCGGCTGAGCACGTTGCAGAGGATCTTTTGAGATTTGCTGAGTTTAGTGGCAATGTAGTTTTCGTTTCTGATTACATATATTCTGAGGCTAGAATTTTTGATGACTTTACGGAGAACTATAGGAGCGGGCTCGCTTTGATAGATAGAGCTCTCGCGTCCAAGTGCGACCTCGTGTGTGAGGTTATTTGTGGTAATGTCATTGCGCATAAGGGTCATTTATAGTTTTGAATTGATTTAGAGAGTATGTTATGAAGGATTTTATTATTGGGTTTTTCATGGCTTGGGGCAATTTTTTTGACCTTGCCGTGTCCGTACAAGAGATGGGATAGTGGGCTTAAGAACATGATGCTAGCCTTTCTACCTGGCGTAGGAATGGTTGCAGGCCTTATCTGGTTTATCCTAGGATGTATTGTGCTTAAGATTGCGGTTTATCCACTGCTTTCAGCAATGCTAATCTGTTTTTTTATCTATGCGATATGTGGCTTTATGCACATGGATGGCTTTATGGATGTCAATGATGCGATTATGTCGCGCAGGCCTTTGGAGGATAGACTCAGGATTCTCAAGGATTCGACGGTTGGAGCTTTTGCCGTTATCACTTTGGTATTCCTAGTTCTTGCTATGTATGTGGCAAGCTTTAGCTTTTTTATAAAGCCGATGGAGATAAGTGGGCTCTTTCCTCTTTTGACCATTCCAGTTATCTCTCGTGGCACGGCAGGTGCTTGTGTGCTTAGTTTCAAGCCACTTACGACAAGCCAGTATCTAGAGGATCACGAAAAACCTAGAGATAAGTATATTAAGATGGTAGCCTTGATTACATGTGCCTACTTTTTGCTAATTTTGGTCTTAGCAATCATATTTGCAAGGCCAGAGGCTATAGTTAGACTTGTTGTTTCATCCCTTGGAACTTCATGCGTTACACTTCTTTCTTGTCTTTATGCACGACATAACCTGGGCGGCATGAATGGGGATATTGCAGGATATAGCATCTGCATGGGTGAGCTTGGCGGAATGATTTTGGCAGCGCTGATAATAGTATAGGAATGATGAGCGAAAGGAGAGCAAGTGGTTTTGATATATGCGGGGGCTTATCAGGGTAAGCTCGATTTTGCCAGAAAAAACTTCGGAATCAAAGATGAGGATATTTGCTATTGCAATAGCGATATGGAGTCTATCGACTTTGGGAAAAAAGTTATCTACGGTTTGGAAAAATTTATATATGGGTATGAGAAGAGGGGAAAAAGCGCTGATGAATACACAAAGGCGCAGCTCCCTTTGATGAAGGACAAGATAATAATCTGTGAAGATATATCTCGTGGGCTTGTTCCTATGGATAAGCTTGAGAGGGCTTGGCGTGAGACAAACGGAAGGGTTGTCAATGCTGTAGCTGCAGAGGCTGACGAGGTATATACAGTTTTCTGCGGAATTGAAAGTAGGATAAAATAGTTGGAATCTAAGATTTTGATCATAAGACATGGTATAACTGAGGGGAATAAGAGGAAATGGTTCTACGGAGCGACGGATATAGGCCTTTGCGATGAGGGTGTTGCTGAGCTTGTTGAGCAAAGGGATAGCGGTTTCTATCCTGATATTCCTGAGGAAACGCAGTTCTTCACAACTGGGATGAAGCGCACAGAGGAGACTCTTAAGATTCTGTTCGGAGATGTTGAACACGGTAGAATTACGGATATGAAAGAGATGAACTTCGGAGACTACGAGTGCAGAGCCTTTGATTCTCTTAAGGACGATGAGCTTTTCCTAGAGTGGGGCTACGATCAGATCGGTGAGGTCAAGCTTCCAAACGGCGAATCCAGAAATGAATTCAATGAGAGAACAAGGCGAGGCGGTCAGTTTTTGATAGATGAACACATTGCAAGAATGTACCTATGACTGTTATGATCTGCCACGGTGGCGTGATTTCCAGCTTTATGGATCATCTTTTCGGTGACGAAAGGTCTATGTGGGACTGGATGCCTGAGCCTGGATGTGGATACGAGATAACTTTGATGGACGGTAAACCTGTAAGATATGAGGCTATTGGAAGAATTGGGGATAAGCTTCAGACGATGATAGATGAATATGAGTCCGAGAATGGGGAAGATTAAGGACGAGAGGTTGATATGAGCAAAAAGGAAAAGAAAAAAGCAGGGCTAGGAACATGGCTTTACAGACTCGTAATGCTTGCACTGCTTTGCGTCATGATTTTCAGTGGATATAAGGTTTTCACGATTTACATGGAATATCACAAAGGTACAGTTGCCTACGATGATCTTGCAAAGATTGCTGGTGCTGGTGAATCAGCCGATAAGGAGGAAAAGGACCTCACAATCGACTGGGATGCTTTGACGAAAATCAGCAAAAATGTCAAGGGATGGATCAGATCCAAGGGCACAGTTATTAACTATCCTATCATGCAGGGGAGTGACAACGATTACTATCTCTATCATATTATGACAGGAGAATACAGTCGTAAGGGTTCTATTTTCATTGATAGCAGCAATAGGGATCCGTTCAATAGTTTTTTGACCATTGTTTACGGACACAGAATGCTCGACGATAGTATGTTCAACAGTCTCGGAAATTATTTTGAGGATGCGAAGTACTATAAGAAGCATAAGATTATCGATATCTATACACCAGAGAAGAACTATAAGCTTGAGATTTTCGGTGCAGCAAATGTAAATGCAACAAATGAGAGCATATATAATCTCAATATTGCAGAGGATGATGTGTCAACTAAAGAAGCCTACATCAATAATGTACTCAGCAAAAATGAACTCGCTGGCTACAAGGGAACCGTAGATGTAACGGCAAATGACAAGATAGTTATGCTAAGTACCTGTACTTATGACCCGGGCGATGACAGAATTGTTGTATGGGGAAAACTTGTAGAAAAGACTCCTGAGAGCAAGTAATCACGCGAAGATATATGGTAAATCAAAAGACCGATTTAGAAATCGGTCTTTATAGTTATCTTATCTTTCTGTTATTGCAGGGCCTATAAGAATCGCTTATTTGCGATGTAGACTATATGTAGATTTAAGTTCTATAGCCTGAGAAGGATTTGCAAGACTATTGCCTGATGGAAACTTCACCCGATGATAGTGTCTCAATTTCTCTCATTCTGACACCTTCCATGTACTCAACAACGAGGCCTCCATTGTCGTCGATATCGAGGGCGCGTGCTTTGATGCGCTTGCCATCTGAGATTGTATGAACGTAGATGTCTTTTCCGAGTATGAAGCATTTTCTTCTGTACTCTGGAAGGAAGTTTGTGCTTGGGAATTCCTTAATCATGGCGAGAATATTATCAGCTACTGCACCAGCTAGTGTACTTCTTGAAAACGCACCGTTTTCGTCTGCTACACTTCCTGCAATCTCAGCGATTTCCTCAGGAAATTTACTTGGAAAACAGTTGATGCCAATTCCGATAATCAATTTATCAATTCTGCCAGTCTCAAGATTGGTCTGAGCTTCTGTTAAGATTCCGCAAACCTTCTTGTTCTTATGGAAAATATCGTTGACCCATTTAATCTTAGGGTTTATATCGCAAACATTCTCAAGTGCCTTGCAAACTGCTAGTGCAGATGCCATGGTTATGAAAGGTGATTTGTTTAGATCAAAGTTTGGTCTGAAGGCAACGGTCAGATAAATTCCGTTGTCCGACGGGGACATGAAGCTTCTTCCGAGCCTTCCCTTACCTGCAGTCTGGCTATTTGCAACGATTACCTGTGGTACATCTGATGATGGTAGAGAGTGTGCAAAGTTATTTGTTGAGTCAATCTCATCAAAAACCATGAGCTTGCAAGCCTCGTTTATCTTAGAACCGATGGATTCCTCGGTGAGAATATCGATTTTCTCAAGTAGCTTATAGCCTTGGCTTGGTCTACTCAATATCTTGTAGCCTGATTTTTTGAGTGCAGAGGCAGCCTTGTTCACCGCAGCTCGAGAAACACCCAAGGTCTGGGCTAGGCATTCACCTGAAACAAAGGAACCGTAGTTCTCGTCTAAATTTTAGAAGTTCTATCTTAGTAGACATGCTGACCTCCATACAGATAAGTTCAATTTGGTTAAACCTATTATACAATGTTTTGAGCTTTTTGAAAACACATTGATTTTTAGGGCTATCTCCTTTATTTTTTCACATTTCTGTGATAAAATTATCGGGTAAATTGGGTAAATAGGCTCACTTTGAGATTCAGGGAGAAAAAATATATGGAAAGTCACAGTATAACGTCATCAGTTATACAAATTTTAGTATTACTGCTCTGCTCCGCCTTCTTTTCAGCGACGGAAACGGCGTTTACTTCACTCAACAGAATAAGAATTAAGAATAAGGCTGACGCAGGTAACCCGAGCGCTAAGAGAGTTTTAGCTCTCGAGCAGAACTATGACAATCTGCTTTCGACGATATTGGTCGGAAACAACCTTGTAAACATCGCAAGTACAGCAGTAGCAACGGTTTTGTTTATGAACCTATATGGGCAGTACGGTGCGACGATCTCAACAATAGTTACAACGGTTACCGTTTTGATCTTCGGTGAAATCACTCCGAAGAGCCTTGCTAAGGAGCATCCAGAGACCTTTGCTTCCTTTGCTGCACCGGTTATAAACCTGCTGAGAATTATTCTCACGCCGATAAACTGGATATTTGCGCAGTGGAAAAAAATTGCTCTCAGTAATTTTCAAGACTGAGGTTGTACCTAGCATAACAGAGGACGAACTTGTAACAATAGTCGATGAGGCCTTCGTTACAGGCGGTATCGACAAAGAGCAAAACGAGATGATCCAGAATGCAATTAGCTTTAGGGAGCTCGAGGCTCAGGATATTTTGACACCACGTGTAAACATAGAGGCCGTCGAGGTTGAAACTCCTGAAGAAGAGGTTAATGAGATTTTCCGAAAGACAGGATTTTCAAGGCTTCCAGTCTACGAGGATGAGCTTGATCGCATAATAGGTGTACTCAATCAAAAGGATTTCCACAACTACGTATATAAGCGTGGTGCTAGCATAGAAAACTTGGTTAAGCCAGTAATTTACGTTGCGGGCTCGATGAAGGCGATAGATTTGCTAAGAAAGCTTCAGGAAAACAAGTGCAGAATGGCAATCATCGTTGATGAATACGGTGGAACTGAGGGTATAGTAACTTCTGAGGATATCATCGAGGAGCTTGTTGGTGAGATATACGATGAGAGCGACACGGTTGCAATGAGAGAGATTACCTTGCAGCAAAACGGAAGCTACAGGGTGCTCGGTTCAGCGAACTTTGAGAAGATGATGGACTACTTTGGCGAGGAAGCCGCCGAGATAGATGCGACAACGGTAAACGGATGGGCTGCCATACAGCTTGATAAGTTGCCACGCAGAGGCGACCGATTCGAATATGTGGTCGGCAAAAAGAAATTTAAAGCAATAGTAACAAAAGCAGATGATAGAAAGGCGCTAGAGCTCACGATTAGAGTCGAGAACCTCGATGAAGGCGCCGGAGAAGGGGAAAAGAAATGAGCCTAATGGAAAAAATATTTGGCAACCTCAACGCTAAGGAAGTCAAGAAACTCGAGAAAATAGCGGAGAAGGTCGAGGCCTTAGATGAGGAAACTGCCAAGCTTAGCGACGATGAACTTCGTGCTAAAACAGATGAATTTAAGGGAAGACTTGCAGAGGGTGAAACGCTAGACGACCTTTTGCCTGAGGCCTTTGCTGTCTGCCGAGAGGCTGCAGTTAGAAGCCTAGGAATGAAGCACTTCCACGTGCAGATTATAGGTGGTATCGTTCTTCACCAGGGTCGTATAGCCGAAATGAAGACTGGTGAAGGTAAGACTTTGATGGCTACACTTCCTGTATACCTAAATGCGCTTTCTGGCGACGGTGTACACGTAGTTACTGTCAACGATTATCTAGCAAAGCGTGACGCGGAGTGGATGGGTAAGCTCTATACTTTCCTTGGACTCACAGTTGGTTGCGTTATCAACAGCATCACAGGTGAGGAGAGAAAGCAGGCGTATCGCTGCGACATCACTTACGGAACAAATAACGAGTTCGGTTTTGACTACTTGAGAGACAACATGGTTATCTACAAGGAAGAACTCTTACAGCGCGAGCTAAACTATGCGATTATAGACGAGGTCGACTCCATCCTAATTGATGAGGCGAGAACTCCTTTGATTATTTCTGGACAGGGCGACAAGTCAACAGACCTATATCAAAAGGCGGACCGTTTTGTTAAGACTCTCACAAGAGGTGAGCAGATTGACGAAAAGGATGCAAATCCTACGGGCGACTTTATCGTAGACGAAAAGGATAAGCAGGTTTCTTTGACAGACGCCGGCGTAAGCAAGGCTGAGGCATTCTTTGGTGTTGAAAACTTCGGTGACCCTGAGAATATGGAGATTAACCACCATGTTCTTCAGGCTTTGAAGGCTCACAACATCATGGAAAGAGATGTCGACTACATTGTTAGCGACGGAGAAATTTTGATTGTCGATGAGTTCACTGGACGTCTGATGGTCGGAAGACGATTCAGCAACGGCTTGCACCAGGCTATCGAGGCTAAGGAGCATGTATCGGTTAGATCTGAATCAAAGACAATGGCAACTATAACGCTTCAGAACTACTTCCGTATGTATAACAAACTATCAGGTATGACTGGTACTGCTAAGACTGAGGAAGAGGAATTCCGTGATATCTACAACATGGACGTAGTTGTTGTTCCAACAAATAAACCTCCTAAGAGAGAAGACCTTCCAGATTCTGTTTATCTAAAAGAGAGTGGAAAGTACAAGGCTCTTGCTAATAAGGTTGCAGAGGTTCACGCAACGGGGCAGCCGGTGCTTGTAGGTACGATTTCAATCGAAAAATCTGAGCTTTTGAGCAATCTTCTAACAAAGAAAGGGTGTCAAGCACAATGTCCTAAATGCTAAGCAGCATGAGCGCGAGGCTGAGATTGTTGCTGAAGCAGGTAGACTAGGACAGGTAACTATCGCAACCAATATGGCAGGTAGAGGTACCGATATTATCCTAGGTGGTAACCCTGAGTTTGAGGCAAAGCGCGAGATGAAGAAGCTCGGATATACAGAAGAGCAGATTCTATTTGCAACAAGCTTTGTAAAGAGTGATGACGAGGAGCTAAATGCAGCTAGACAGAAGTTTGCTGAGCTTCACGACAAATATAAGGCTGAGAGACAGCCTGAACACGAGCAGGTAGTTGAGCTTGGTGGTCTTTGCATTTTAGGTAGTGAAAGGCACGAGTCAAGACGTATAGACAACCAGCTACGAGGAAGAGCTGGTAGACAGGGTGACCCTGGTACAACACAGTTCTTTATCTCACTTGAGGACGATTTGATGCGCCGCTTCGGTGGAGAAATGATGCAAAACATCGTTAGCAGATTCGGACTTGCAGACGACGAACCTCTAGAAGCAAACGTTCTTTCAAGAAGAATTGAGAATGCTCAGAAGAAGGTCGAGGGTAAAAACTTCGGTATCAGAAAATACGTTCTCCAGTACGATAACGTAATGAATAAGCAGAGAACTATCATATACGGTGAGAGAAGAAAGGTTCTCTTTGGTGAAGATATCCGTAGCGATATCATGAACATGAAGGACAGCCTAGTTGCTGCAATCATAGGACCTTCAACCATGGACAGCAAATTCCCTGAGGAGTGGAATTTTGCCGAGATGAGACGTAATCTAAACAAGCTAATTCCTAGCTATGAGATGAGAGTAGACTATAGCGCTGACGAGCTCAGAGATATGACTCAGGAATCACTAGTTGAGGATATTTGTGCAGAGCTAGACGAACTCTACACCAAGAAGGAAGAGGAAATCGGCGTAGAGCAGATGCGTGAAATTGAGCGCGTTATTCTTCTTAGAGTTGTTGACAGTCTCTGGATGGATCACATCGATGCGATGGATCAGCTAAAGTCAGGTATTGGCCTAAGAGCTATAGGTCAGCAGGATCCTGCCGCTGAATACGGTAAGGAAGGCTTTGATATGTTCGAGCAGATGATTGGAGCTATTCAGGAGGATACAGTAAGATACTGCTACAATGTCTCTGTTGATACTAAGGCTGAGCGCAAGTCGGTTACAGGCGGCAGCATGACTGCGAGCAAGTCAGAATATCATGACGAGGAACCTCAGAGCGGGGAGCCAGCTCAGCACAAAGAGGAACGAGAGCATAGACAGGAGACTGTGAGAAGAGAAAGTCCAAAGATAGGCAGAAATGATCCTTGCCCATGCGGAAGCGGTAAGAAGTATAAGAACTGCTGTATGAAGAAGGATATGGCTGACGCAGAATAGGATTTTAAACATATTCCAACACAGAGGGGAGATGATTTGATGTTGATGCTTGATCCGGTAAAGATGGATTTACCGAAGGCTGAAGCAAGACTCAAAGAGGCAGGTGAGTCCCTTTGACCTCGCAGGTCTCAGGGCGAAGATAGATTCGATGAATAAACAAAGCGAGCAGAGCGACTTTTGGGATGACCCCGAAAAGGCGCAAAGCTTGCTCAAAAAGAAAAAAGCTCTCGAGAGCACCGTAAATGAATATGACAGACTGAGCTTGGGCTTTAAGGACATCTCTGAAATGATTGAAATTGCAGAGGAACTTGAGGATGAAGACGAGGCTATGACGGTGGTAGAGAACTTTGATGAGCTGTGCAAGGATGCTGAGACCTTTAGGCTTAAGCTCCTTCTAGACGGCAAGTACGACAGCAACAGCGCGATTCTCTCAATTCACGCTGGAACTGGTGGTGTTGATGCCATGGACTGGGCTCAGATGCTGATGCGTATGTACACTAGATGGGCGGACAAGCACGGATACACGGTCAAAGTAGTAGACCTTCAGGACGATGCAGAGGCAGGAATTAAAAGCTGCACGATGATAATCGATGGTGAAAATGCCTACGGTTATCTCAGAAGAGAGCATGGAGTGCATAGACTCGTTAGAATTTCGCCATTTAATGCGGCAGGAAAGAGGCAGACCTCTTTCTCATCAGTTGAGGTTATGCCGGAAATGGACGAGGATTTCAATATCGAAATAAATCCTCAGGATCTGAGAATAGACACATATAGGTCGACTGGTGCAGGCGGACAGCACGTCAATACGACAGATTCTGCGATAAGAATTACGCATCTGCCTACAAACATAGTCGTTACATGCCAAAACGAGAGAAGCCAGCATCAGAACCGTGAGGTTGCGATGAGAATTCTCGCATCAAAATTAGCGGAACTCGCCGAAAGGGAGCACAAGGAAAATCTTGCTGAATTAAAAGGGGATTTTTCACAAATTACTTGGGGTTCTCAGATAAGATCCTACGTCTTCCAACCATATACTATGGTTAAAGATCACCGTACTGGTGCTGAAGTAGGAAATGTCGCATCTGTTATGGATGGTGATATAGATTACTTTATAAATGAGGAACTAAAGGCTAGAATCTAAAGAATAAAATTTGATTATTAGGATTTGCTCGGATTGAGGAAATGGGGTTCGTGCAAATCAGCAATGATGACTTTTTGTAAATCGTCTGACCAGAGTCTTCTAAAATCGACTCTAAAAATCTCAGACAGCTTGATTGCGTGGTAGAGGCCGAGGGGCTGTCTACCCGCTTCAATCGCACAATAGCTTGAGCGACTTATTCCCAGCGAGGATGCTATTGCATGCTGGGACATGTTCGTGGCTGACCTAAGCAGCCGCAGGTTTTTGCTAACTTTAAAGTTGAAATTTAAATAGTCCATAGATACTCCTTATAGTATTGATTTTTCGCATTGTATCAAATGTATAATTACATCAGAGACTTAACTGTTAGAATTATACAATAATATGTACGCAATGAAAAGGAAGTTAAACTTCCAGCGCAGGAAACCTAGCTTCCTTTAAGATGGATTTCAATAACCATAAAATAAAAGTAATACTATTTTATGGGGAGAATGCCTGATGAGCGAAAGATTCAAAGAAATCAACAATGCAGAGGTTGGTAAAAGAATTAGGAACCTGCGAGAAAAACGCGATATCACACGAGAGAAGCTCGGCGAGCTCCTTGAGATTTCAGATAAGACGATGAGAAATATTGAGTCGGGTATTTACGGAACAAAGCTGAGCAATCTGTACAATATCGCTCAGTATTTTGATGTAGGACTTGATTATCTAGTAGATGGCTATAATCATAGTTCAAAGAGTGTAGTTGAGGAAAACACTGGGTATATAAGCGGTCAAGTCACTAGAGATATATATGGAAATGCTAATCGTCTAAAGAGTCGCAAGCTGTTAGAAGCAGAACTGATGGAACTTGCAGATGGGCTGAATGACATGCAGCTAAGCAACTTACTTGACGCGGTAAGTTCCATGATGAAAATAACAAAATAAAAAGCTCCAAAAAGCTCTTTGGAGTGGAGGAAAAGAATGAGAATAAACATTAAGAATAACAAAACATATACTTCAGAGGATCTGAAACATGCTAATGACCTAGCGAATCCAGCGCTCGATAAAATCTGGGCAATGCAATGGCTTAACGACTGCATCCACAAGAAGGATGTAAATAAGATTAATGGATTTAATGAGTATGTATCAAATCTCAATCAGATCTATGACGCAATTCTTGTAGTGGCTGGAAGAGAGGAAAGAGCCTCAATCAAAGCTGTTACAGATCTTTTTGAGACAAAGGAAGGCTGTGCAGAGATTGTTTTCATGCCCCTAGATTTTTCCGTAAGAGAATACACAGCGCTTCTCCGAAAACTAGAGAACAAGAAGGTTGCACTTCTTGCAGTTTCAATCGTTGAAGAGAGTTTAGAACTCCGCTGTGCGTACAGCGTTGCAAAGCATTTTGTTATCGCTCAGGCAAACAAGGCCAAGGTAAGCCCGGAAATTTGTGTAATATACGGAAAGGGAAGCATAATAATTAAAGAGGATGCTTCCGAAAATGAGTACACAAAGATTGAACTTCCAGATGGTGTAGATCCTTCATATCTTGCGAATTCAGATGCGGTTATTCTGCTTTTGATATTCATGGGTGTCGATGTAGAAGCATATTTGACAGGTTTCTACGACTGCGTTTCCGCGCCTGAATGGGATACGCATCTTCCTTTGATGGCTTCAAGAATGCTCGCTGCTGAGGACAAGGGGATTATCGTAGAGAGCTGGCAGAGTGACTATGAGGAAATCGCAAAGTGGTTTGCAAGAGCCGATATAGAGCTACGCACAAGCATCTTCAGATGCCAGCGCTTGATTTTGATAGAGAAAGTCTTAGAATCTGCGTGGCTGGAAGAGAAGCTTATGAGGATCTCATGACTCCATCTTTTGAGGGATGTGACGAGGACGGTTCGCTTCAGCTCCTTCTGAACAGGGAGAGAGATGAGCATTTTGCAGGTCTTGAGTGTGAAGGCTTAACCATTGAACTAGATACAAACGACGCTGAAGATATTGGTGAACTTGTGGCATTTTTTTACAGATGTCGCAATTAATCGAGTTCTTAATATAAAAAAATTAAATAAGATGAGACTTTTGAAAGCTTATTTGTAAATTTTGAGGTTTACATTATTTTCGAGTGTGTTATAATATACTGTATAAAGGTTAATTTTTTAACAAAATTACCAAGTGAGTGAATTATATTATTTCAATATCCACACAGGAGGGTTACAATGAAAAAGATTGGTGTTTTAGGTACAGGCACAATGGGTGCTGGCATTATTCAGGTACTTGCACAGAACGGCTACGAAGTAGTAATGAGAGCTAGACGTCAGAGCTCAATCGACAAGGGAATGGCAACTGTTGAGAAGAACCTTGCTAAGATGGTAGCTAAGGAAAAGATCACAGAAGAAGAGAAAGCAGCTGTTCTTGGACGTATCACAGGAGCTACAGAGCTAGAGGTTATCAAGGATGCTGACCTTATCATCGAAGCTGCAACAGAGGATATGGAAGCTAAGAAGGCTCTATTCGCTGAGCTAGATGAGCTTGTAAAGCCAGAGTGCATCATCGCAACAAACACATCATCACTTTCAATCACAGAGATCGCAGCAGCTACAAAGAGAGCTGACAAGGTTATCGGAATGCACTTCTTTAACCCAGTTCCAGCAATGAAGCTTGTTGAGATTATCAACGGACTAACAACATCAGCTGAGACAAACAAGACAATCGTTGAGCTAGCTGAGAAGCTTGGCAAGACAGCTGTTGAGGTTGCAGAAGCTCCAGGATTCGTTGTTAACAGAATTCTTATCCCAATGATCAACGAAGGTATCGGAATCCTAGCTGACGGCGTTGCTGATGCAAAGGGTATCGATGCTGCTATGAAGCTTGGTGCAAACCACCCAATGGGACCTCTAGAACTAGGTGACCTAATCGGACTAGACGTTTGCCTAGCAATCATGGAAGTTCTTTACACAGAGTTCGGCGATACAAAGTACAGACCTCACCCACTTCTAAAGAAGATGGTAAGAGGCGGCAAGCTTGGTCGCAAGAGCGGAGAAGGTTTCTACGACTACAGCAAGTAGTCAGAAGCAGGTGCTATTCAGTAGTACCGAAATACAAGATTATAACAGCAATCGACTGAATAGCGGGTGACTGTTGAATTTCAAGGACTATGCGAGGCGTTCACGCTGGGCGTAGTCCTTTTTGTTGTATAGCACCATAAAAAGAAAAAAACACATATGAAATATGTAATTATTTGCAAGAGTTAGAAAAGAAGAATTTGTTTTCCGATTCTGGCTCTGTTTTTGCCATAAAATGATGAGGTGCGAGGTATGCCAAAACAAATAAGAAATTTCAAAAAACTGAACTTAGTAACTAAAAGCTCGTACATCTTGGCGGCAATACTATTTGTAATAATTCCTTTTACAGGACTAGTATTAGAGTCCTTAAATATTAATGTTATAAGCTTCTATATGATATTTGCTTTATATATTCTGACTATAGCAGTATCGTTGTTGGCAAAACAGTGGAAATTGGTAATAGTGACAACGATTGGAAGTATGATAATTTGGGCGATTACATTAGGTCTTTCAGAAATATTGTGGTATTACATGAAAGAATTATTTGGAATCGATATTTCATACAGGTAAAGAGTTGATGGATATTTGTTAAAAAAATATATTACAAGAAACTTAAAAAGCTTAAGGAAGCTTTTAAATTTACATTTAAAAGGCAATTTTCCCCTTATAAAAATGTAATTTCTTTATGATATAATAGACAAAGATTTTTAAAAAGTGAGTATCTTTAATCAGAAGATTAAGATTAAGAAGGAGAACACTAATGGAAAAACAATATGAACCCAAATAACGGCCAGTTCAATGCTAACAACGGCCAGTTCAATGCTAACAACGGCCAGTTCAATCAGAACAATGGTCAGTTTAACGCTAACAACGGCCAGTTTGGCGGAAATGGATTCAATCAGTATAGAGCACCAATTAGAAGAAGAGAAATTGCTCTTTGCATCATTTTCAGCTTGCTAACATGCGGAATCTATGGCATCTACTGGATGATCGTGCTCAACGATGAAGTTAATTCACTGTCAGGTGAAGTAGGAGCTACAACAGGTGGAATGGTATTCCTATTTTCAATACTGACATGCGGAATCTACGGTATCTACTGGATGTACAAGATGGGTGAAAGACTTGATAGAGTTACAGGTAAGTCAAACACTGGAATTCTATACATAGTACTTAGCTTCCTAGGACTTGGCATTATATCATACGCTCTAATGCAGGACACACTAAATAAATATGCAGATATGTAATAAGCGAGAAGGTGGATTTCTACGCTATTTGCTGAAGAAAACGACTCCCTTTATAATATTGGGAGTCATTTACTATATATGGCTTAGAATGACGAATATATATGTGCCTTGTGTTTTTAGGCACTTCACAGGATATAAATGTCCAGGATGCGGCGTGACGACAATGTGCGTCAATATTTTGATGTTTAGATTTCCGCAGGCTTTCTACGCTAATCCGTTCATCTTTACGACAATCCCGTTTATTCTATTTGAGATAATGTATAATGCATATCTCGGCTATAAACAAAAGGCAATGCCTAGATGGAATAAGGTTTTGCTTGTAATTTACTGCACTGCACTCATAGTGTTTGCGATAATCAGAAACATTATCTAGCATCAAAAATCAAAGCCATAATCTGGAGGACAAATTGGTAAAGCTTTTAGTAATATTCGGTGGACTATCGCCAGAGCACGATGTCTCCTGCCTTTCGGCAGCATCCTTTACATCAAATATAGATAGAAGCAAATTTGAGCTTAAATGTCTCGGTATAACGAGAGAAGGCAGATGGCTTTTGACGGAAGCGACTAGCAAAGAGATAAAATCGGGTGAGTGGAAGAATAGAGAAGACAATATAGCTGTATTTTTATCCACGGATATGTCGAGGAAGGGCGTTTACCGATGGGATGATGCGAGAGAACCGGTCTATGTGCCAGATTGTCTATTACCGATATTACATGGTGAATACGGCGAAGACGGCTCAATTCAGGGCATTTTCAAATATGCGGGTATTCCGTATATAGGTCCGGGAATTATGTCATCCGCAGTTGCAATTGACAAAGCGGTAACCAAAAGATTGGCCAAAGGCTTAGGCCTTATGCAGGCTGATTATCTAGAGTTTAAGCTTGGAATTAGAGATATCAAAGCGCAGTGCGAGGAGATAGCAAGCTACTTCAGTAACAGGTATCCTATATTTGTCAAACCAGCAAATGCAGGATCATCCATAGGTGTAAACAAGGTGAGCAGTGCTTCTGAGATTAGAGACGCTGTTTCCGAGGCATATAAGCACCATAATAAATAGTTATCGAGGAGGGAATCTTAGGTCGTGAGATAGAGGTTGCTGTTTTAGAGCGCAGAGATGGCGAGCTAATTGCTTCGAGGATAGGTGAGATTGTAAGTGATGATAGGTTTTACTCCTTTGATGAGAAGTACAAGGATTCGGTTAAGACCAAGGTTGGCATCTGCGATGACCTAAGCGATGAGCTAGTTTGCGAAATTCAGGAGCAGGCTAAAGCCGTTTTCAAGTTACTTGAATGCAAGGGGCTTTCCAGGTTGGACTTCTTCTATACTGATGATGGTGAGATTTGCTTTAACGAGATAAATACGATGCCAGGATTCACTGAGCACAGCATGTATCCAAAGCTTATAATGGACAAGGGAATTAGCTATTCAGAGCTGATTGCGACGCTCGTGGATTGTGCGATTAAGGATTTTGGATAAAAACAATGAATTTTAAAGCCTTGGGGAAACTTTAACTAAACAGATGTAGAACTTTAGTAATATAAGGGAGTATGGTTATGGAAAAAATATATAAAAGAAGCCTGATAGCTTTGATTTATAATGCAGTAATAATGGCATTTGGAGTATTTGCTGCTGTTGTAATCTCTTCAGTTATTGGAAAAACTATAATCGCTGTTGGTGTAGCAGCTGTTATAATATTATGGGCTTTGATAAACATCTATAGAGGGGCGAGAACAAAGGTAATATTAAAGGGAGATAGACTCTTTATATATGATGGGAAAAGAGAATTTGATTATAATATGAATAGGGTTCAGCTTTCATCGGAGCAGATAAACAACGATACCTTTTATCTCTATGTCAATACAGATGATGGTGAGAATGAGGTTTTTGACTTATCTTTTCTGGGAGTAATGAAGTTTAACGAACTTATTGAGGATTTGGGAGTAGTTGGTGAAAAGAGTGAAGCTATTAAATTACATGTAGATAAGTAGCAGTTATTAATAAAAGGAGAGTTTAGATGAAGACATATTTAGATGCATTTTTTTCAATGGGAACATATGCTTATGTAATAATAGGGATATTTGTGCTGGCAGCAGTCTTTGCAGTCATATCGATTAAGATGAACAAAAATGCTTTGAACAAATGGATGGCAGCACATCCTAATGCGGTGAAAATTGAACTTTCATCAGGAAATAAAGTGATTACACAAAATCAATTATATGCGGAAGTAGTTAGTGGAGAAGCTGCAATCTTTGCTGACAAAACAAAATACATTATCTGTGCAGTGCCTGGCGATATTGTTTTGAACGTAAGCTATAGCTATACAAGGCCGGGAGTCCTTCACAAGCAGGTTACTACAACCTGGGGTCCTGCAAAAGTGGAATTCACAGTTGAAGGTGGTAACGATTATTTGTTGAGCTTTGATAAGAAAGAAGAACAGTTCAAGCTAACAAGTAAGTAATTAACTATTCAGTCTTAGAATATAAAATGCGAATGCTATTGATATGTAATTAGTAGATGTCATACCAAAACCAAAATTTGTAAACTAAATGATAAACACCCTATTCGCTAGCTAGTCTAGTAAATAGGGTGTTATGTTTGTAAAATAAGATCCTATCTTATTTTGATAGCTTTTCGTTGATTGCTGCTAGAAGAGCATCTGAGCTGATTCCGTGAACAGCGCAAGCGTCTGAAAGTGACTCCATCTGTGATGATGGGCAGCCTAGGCAGTGCATTCCTGCTCCCATTAGAATTTCGATTGTCTCTGGGTACTTTGATACAACCTCACCGATTAGCATGTCCTTAGTTACTTTATTTTCCATCTTTATATCCTCCATTTATTGTTCATCTGTTTAATATAAACATATTTTTAACATATATTTAGGGCCTCGTAGGTAACAAATGTTACATGCGGACTAGATTAAATCCGTTAGGCCATCAAAATCAACTCCGTAGATTTTCTTGCCGTCAACATTTATGAGACCTTCGTCGTGCATTTTCATAAGCTCGCGTGAAACGGATGGTCTTGCTGCGCCAAGAAGCTCAGAAAGGTTTTCTCGCCCTATTGTGAGTGGGATCTTTGGATCGCAGTTTGTCTCGTTGACTATGAGGTAAGCAATCTTGGATCTAAGCGTTGAACCGAGAAGAAGCCTAACTCTGCCATTAAGATAGAAAGCCTTCTGCGCCAAAATGTTGATCATATTTGACGAAAGAATCTGGTGAGTCCTGAGACCAATTCCTATATCGCTTAGGATGTATTTCTTTGGAACCATCAAAATCTCTGAACGTGCAATCGCCTCGCCGAAGTGGTCGTAGCTATCCTTGTTCAAAAACAGCAAAACCTCTCCGAATATCTCACCAGGCTCATCAAAATGAGTGACTATACTTCGTCTTCCATCAAGGAAAATCTTGCCTATGTCGACAGAACCTTTAATCAGAATTAGAAGATCTTTCGGCTCATCGTCCATGTCAAATATCAGCTCGCCCTTCTTAAAACTGCAGAGCTTGGAATTACTGTTTTCTAGGTATTGCGAAATCTCATCACGGCTTAGAGTCTTAAAAAGCGGACAGCAACATAGCGCGTCCAAAGCCTGTGCCGATATATTTTTGATAGTTGCCACATTAACCCCCCTTTGCGAAGAAAAACGAACAGCCCAAATTATATTTTATTAATACCCCAATTGAGATATTTCTACCATATAAATAGACATCAAAGGGATATCGTGGTAAAGTAATATAGGATAATTATACGAAAAATTACAGTGCACGAGAGGGAAAATATGAAGATAAAGGCAGCGATATTTGATGCCGACGGCACGCTTCTCGACTCGATGGGACAGTGGAATTTGGTGCCGTATAAATACATAAAATCACTCGGTGTAGATGCAGATGAAAACATAGCCGAAAAGCTTTTTACTATGACGATTTCTGAGGCAGCCGAGTACATAATAGATGAATATGATCTTACTGTAACGGCAGAGGAAGCTGTTGAAGGGATGGATGCCATAATTAGAGAGTTTTATCAGAATGAGGTTGAACTTAAGGAAGGCGCTAGGGAACTTTTAGAGTATTTTAAGGCGCGTGAGATTCCTATGGTTATCGGAACTTCGACTGATAGGGACTGCATTGAGATAGGCCTTGAGCGTACGGGACTTTCTTCTTATTTTGATAGAATTTACACCTCGACAGAGGTCGGAAAATCAAAGGCAGAGCCGGATTTGTTCCTTCAGGCCATGGATTTTATGGCAAGTGCTCCAGAGGAGACAATAGTTTTTGAGGATGGGCTCTACTCACTCAAAACAGCAGCAGCACTTGGAATGAAGACAGTTGGTATCTTTGATGATGTGAGCTACGCTAACCAAAAGGAACTCAAGAAACTTGCGGACCTATATGTTGGCGAGGGCGAGAGCCTAGTGTGTTTAATAGATGGATTGGAAGGCTAGATATGGAAAAGAAACTGAACTTCCTTTACTCATCGGTACACGGTGCATACTGGGTTTACTACGGTGTTATTTCGAGCTTTTCGTCGGTGTTTTTGCTGGCAAGAGGCTTTTCAAATTCGCAGATTGGAATTATCATAGCGCTGGCGAATATACTTGCGGTAATAATACAGCCATATCTTGCTGACTATGTGGATAGATCTAGACGAACTGCGATATTTAGCGTTATGGCGAGCATGTGCATAGCACTTGTTCTGTTTACAAATATAATTCTTGTGGCTAAGAATCATGTTGTGCTAGGAGTTTTTTATGTAGCAGCCTTCATGCTTCAGTCGGTTATGCAGCCGTTTTGCAATGGACTTAACCGCGTGCTCGAGGATGGCGGAAACAAAATTTATTTTGGATTTTGTAGAAGTATAGGATCTCTGGTTTACAGCATTGTTGTTGTAGCGCTTGGATACATGGTAGATTCATATACAGTTGATATTATTCCAAAGGCTGGAATTCTAACGACTCTAGTGCTTTTAATAGTCGTTTGGTTCTCGTATAGGGCACATAGACAAAACACTTTGATGGCAGGGGAAAGCATGTGGAGCATGAGGTTCCTGCAGAGAAGATAAACCTAAGGGCATTCCTCAAAGATCACAGGATGTTCTTCATGGTGAATCTAGGTGTTTTAGGTCTTTATGTCGGAAATGCAACTGTAAACACTTTTATGGCTCAGATTGTAAGGGCAGTTGGAGGAAACAATGGTGAAGTAGGGCTGGTTCTATCGGTTCTAGCTTTTCTCGAGGTTCCTGCGATGATGACCTTTGATAAATATAGCAAGAGAATACAGTGCAGCACGCTTCTGAAGTTTTCAGCAGTTGTGTTCTGTATATGGCTTGTCGGATGCACGCTTTCACCGAATGTAACCATGCTTCTCATAGTTCAGTTAACTCAGCTTTGCTCACTAGCGGTATTTTTACCTGCAATGGTCAAGTATATCGATGAGAATATGAGAAAAGGTGAGGAAATAAAGGGGCACATGCTGTTCACGACTATGACAACTACGGCAGGCGTTGTAACTAGCTTGATGGGCGGCTTTATATTGGATATTTTTTCAGCAAAGATTCTTCTTTGCGCGTCATCTGCGCTCACCATCATAGGTGCTATATTCATTTTTATGTATATAGATAAGGCGACAGAGGAAAACAAGGAAAGGGATTAAAAATGGCACAGAATAAGATTTTGGTTGTTGATGATGATCAAGATATTAGAGAGGTAGTCTCCATTTTGCTTGGAAGTGAGGGATACAATGTTCTTCAAGCGGGTAATGGTGGCGATGCTGTTGAGATGGTATATGCCGACAAGGAGATAAATCTCGTAATTCTTGACATAATGATGCCTGGCCTTACGGGCGTTGAAACCTGCGAGATGATTCGCCGAAGATCCAATGTGCCTATCATGTTTTTGACGGCAAAATCGCAGGAGAAGGATAAGATAGATGCCTATTCGGAGGGCGGTGATGACTACCTAGTTAAGCCTTTTTCCCAGGCAGAGCTTTTGATGAAGGTAAAATCCCTTCTGAGAAGATATACGGAGTATCAGAGAGTGGTATCTCAGGCTTCGGGCGTTACAGCGCTGAATGAGAGCATTAGGCTCGATTCTAAGAAGCGCTGTGTCATCAAAGAAGGAAAGCGTATCTCTTTGACAGATAAGGAATATGCGATAATGAGATATTTTGTTGAACACCGTGGTGAAATCGTCGGCAATAAGGACCTTTATGAGGGCGTTTGGAACGGTGAGTATCGTCCATCTGATGGGAATACGGTAATGGTTCACGTGCTTAACCTGCGCAAGAAGCTAGAGGATGATGCTAACCACCCTAAGCTGATAAAGACCATCTGGGGAAAGGGGTACAAGGTTGAGTAAGAAGAAGTTTATTTCGCTTAACCTTATGCTCACCATTGTCGTACTCGCAACCATTGTGCTTGCCATCTCGCTTTATGGAGTCTCAGATTGGCTAGAGAATATACTGATTGAGAAATTCTACAAGAGCGATGCTGCAATCGAAAAGAATGTCGGTAAGGCATACAGCGGGCTTGAGGAGTATATAGCGAACAATAACGTCAAGGGGACCGACACCGAAAAGCTTCAGAAATGGGTAAAGAAAAACGATTACACTTATCTCACGGTTTCTGATGATACGAATACGGTATTTGACGGAGGCTGGTCATACTCGCCAACGACGGACACGAAAACCAAGAGCGACAAGAAGTTAACGACTAACAATCAAATAAAACAGCAAACAACAACTTTAGACGAGAATTTTAAGACAAACTTTAAGAATAGGATTGTTAAATTCGCTGATAAAAAATATTATGTATTTATAGATGTGTACAAGGAAGAGCATTTCCAAGATTATGCTTTTCGTCAAGATATTCATCTGTGGTCTTGCTATTTTTGGAAGTCTTTTGATATATAACAGTAGGGTTCTGAAGAGGATGATTAGGCTATCAAAGGAAGTTCAGGAGGTTATCGACGGAAACCTTGAGGCAGAGATTAATCCTATGTCAAATGACGAGATTGGAAGACTTGCAGTCAATGTCGACAACATGCGTAACTCTATAGTTGAAAGACTTCAGAGCGAGAAGGCTGCTTGGGATGCAAACACACAGCTCATAACCGCTATGTCGCATGATATCAGGACTCCGCTCACATCGTTAATAGGCTATCTGGACATTATTGAGAGTCATAAGTATAATTCTGAAGAGGAAATGCTTAAGTACATTGTTTCGAGCAGAGAGAAAGCTTTCCAGCTAAAGGATTTGTCTGATAAGCTATTCCAATATTTCCTTGTATTTGGAAGCCACAAGGAGAAGGAGCTTGAGGTCTACAATGCCGGTATCCTTTTGCAGCAGCTTATATCTGAGCATGCAGCTGAGCTTATAAACTACGGATATCAGATTGACTTTGAGTACTCAGTTCCTGAGATTGATATAAAGGCCGATGTTTCAGGTCTTAAGAGGCTCTTTGATAATGTGTCATCAAATATATTAAAGTACGCCGATAAGACTTACCACGTGCGCATAAGTGCGGTGCAGGAGCTTTCGGAAATCATAATCAGAATCATAAATAGATCGCGTCCAGATTCGCGCGATGTAGAGAGTAACAAAATTGGACTCAAGACTTGTGAGAGAATTTGCCGTAATATGGGCGGAAGATTTTCATATAAAGATGAGGGAACTCTATTTACGGTAAAAATAAATCTCCCGGTATTCGAGGGAACGCCGGAAGGTGAAATCAAAGCTGATGAAGCTGAATCACAGGATTCAGCCGAGACAGATATGACGGAAAAGCATCAATAGAAATCTATTATTTTCCGTTTTTGGCAGCTTCTTCGAGTGCGTGAACAAGCTGGTCGGCACAAGAGGTGTCTTTTAAACCGCAGGTAATTCCCTGAAGTCTTTCTCTTACCTCTTCGAGGGTCATTCCCTTTACAAGGTTTGAGATTGCTTTGAGATTACCATTGCAACCGCCGGTGAAATTGACCTCTTTGATCTTGTCGCCGTCCATCTCAACGTCGATAAATGAAGCGCATGTTCCATGAGTTTTGAATTTATATGACATTTTACACCTCCAAATATTGCATTTCTTATCGCATTATAGCATAGTTTTGCTGTTTTGACTAAGGACAATCTTTGATGGATGGTGAAAAGTGCGAAACCAGAATCAAAGGCACGCGTGTCGTGCGTTATATAAAACTAAGATTGGAGTGATATGATGAACAAAAAAGACATTCCACGCCTAAATGGAACCTTAAGATCACACAGCTTACAGATTCCAGAAAACATTTGGAAGGCAAAGGGCATAGTTGTGCTCGGTCGAAGAATAAAGTCAGTTATATTTACAACGGACCTTGCCATAATCAGAAACTGCAATGCCGATGCGGTTCTAGCGGTGTATCCTTTTACGCCACAACAGATTATTTCGCAGACCATAGTAAATGCGTCGTCTATTCCTGTATTTGCAGGTGTTGGCGGAGGAACCACAACGGGACTTCGTTCTGTTTTGATAGCAAGAGACGCTGAAGCACACGGAGCTTTTGGTGTAGTCGTAAATGCCCCAACTCAGAATGATACTATCATGATGATAAAGAAGACTATTGATATTCCAATCATTGTAACCGTACTAAACAGCGATACGGATATTCAGGCAAGACTAGATGCAGGTGCATCGATTTTGAATGTTTCTGCTGCGGCAAAGACGCCTCAGGTGGTTCGCGAAATCCGAAAGAAGTTCCCAACGATTCCAATTATCGCAACGGGTGGTCCTACGGAGGAATCCATAGCTGAGACAATTGAAGCTGGTGCAAACACGATAAGCTACACACCGCCTTCAACAGCGGATATATTTGCAAGCATGATGGAAAACTACAGAAATAGTCCAAGCGATGCATCAAAGGAAGGTAGTAACCTTGAGGCAATCGAGAAAGAACTCAAAGCGTCAATGGATATAATATAGTTCGTTTAGAAAAGGAAAAGTATGCAGGGATTAACAAAGCAAGAAGTAAAAGATAGAGAACAGGCCGGGAAGGTAAATGTAAAGGTAAGTTCATCGACGAGAACGGTGAAGCAGATAGTGAAGGACAATGTCTTCACCTACTTCAACCTTATCTTTACGGTGCTCGCACTTCTGCTCGTTATCGCAGGCTCGCTTAAGGATTTGACCTTTATGCTCATAGTCTTTGCGAATACGGCAATAGGAATACTGCAGGAGATTAGATCAAAGCGTACCCTCGATAGCCTGAAGATCCTCAAGATGCCAAAGGTTGAGGTCTTGAGAGATGGCAAGAGAACCGAGGTCGCTACAGAAAAACTCGTCATCGATGATGTGATTATTTTGCGCTCTGGAAACCAGATTCCAGCAGATGCAGAGGTTATAGATGGCTCGATTCAGGTAAATGAGTCTCTTTTGACGGGTGAAGCCGACGAGATTGGAAATCTCAGGGCGATGCATTGCTTTCGGGAAGCTATGTAGTTTCTGGAGAGTGCATGGCAGTTCTTACTGCTGTTGGAGCTAGCTCGTATATATCAAAGCTAACAAAGGAAGCAACCAAGGATAAGCAGGAAGAGTCCGAGATGATAAAGTCGCTCGACAAGCTCGTTAAGGTCATCGGAATTTTGATTATACCAATGGGACTTACGCTCGTATTTCAGGAGTGGTACATACTCGATGGAACCTTTAGAAGCAGTATAACTTCAATGGTTGCAGCTATTCTCGGGATGATTCCAGAAGGCCTATACATGACGGCGAGCATAGCTATGGTTGTTTCGGCTTTGAGGCTAGCAAAGAAGGATGTTCTTGTCCAGAACATGAAGTGCATAGAAGCTCTAGCACGTGTAGACGTGCTTTGCGTTGACAAAACTGGTACTATAACAGGCCCTGATATGAAGGTTGAGGGTTTTGTAAAGATGGATGAAAGTATTAGCGATGATGTTCTAGAGACTCTAGTAGGCGACATTGTGAGATATCAAAGCAAGGATAACTCGACCATGGCCGCGCTTCAAGAGCACTTTACTAAGCTGAGTGGAAGAGAAGCTACATCGGTTTGCGGATTTTCATCTAAATATAAGTACAGCGCAACCTGCTTTGTTGAGGGCAACTTTGTAATAGGCGCACCTGAGTTTGTACTGAGAAGTGACTTTGAAAGGTACGAAGACTATATAAGTAATATAAGCAATAAGGGATATAGAGTCCTTGCAATCGCAAAGACCAGCGAGGTTCCAAACGGCGGAAGCCTGGAGGCGCCAGTTAGACTTCTTGGACTTGTGTTCCTAGATAATCCAGTAAGAGAATCGGCAAAGGAAACCTTTGAGTACTTCGCAGCAAATGGCGTAGAGATCAAAGTTATTTCGGGAGATAACCCTGAGACAGTATCGCATGTAGCCATGGAAGCGGGAATCATAGGTGGAGACCACTATGTAGATGCTAGAGATTTAACGGATGAGCAGTCAATTTATGAGGCTGTTGAGAGATTTACGGTATTTGGTAGAGTTACACCTGAGCAGAAACTTGCATTTGTCAAGGCGCTTAAGAAGCAGGGCAAGACTGTAGGTATGACGGGTGACGGTGTAAACGACGTCCTCGCCTAAGAGATGCAGACTGCTCGGTAGCCATGGCTTCCGGAAGCGAGGCGGCGTCAAATGCGTCTATGCTCGTTTTGATGGATTCAGACTTCTCTAAGATGCCTTCTGTAGTTTCCGAGGGTAGAAGAGTTGTAAATAACATCCAAAGGCAGCATCGCTTTACTTAACAAAGAATATTTTCTCACTGCTTCTTGCGGTGTTCTCGGTGATCAATGTGCTTAAGTATCCACTAAAACCTTCGCAGATTACTTTGATAAGCATGTTCACAATTGGCGTTCCGTCATTCATACTTTCGCTTGAACCAAACTTTGATAGAATCAAAGGAAGATTCCTATCAAATGTGTTCAAGATGGCCCTGCCGGCGGGAATTACGATGTTCATAAGCGTAAGTTCTCTGGTTGTATTTGGTCAGGTGTTCAACATCACAGCAGAGTGTATTTCGACTTCAAGCACTATGCTTGTTGCACTAGTTGGCTTCTTATACTTAGGTAAGGTGGCTCAACCGATAAATAGACTTCACGTTGGGATGATGGCGATTTTGATAGCGGGTATGGCTTACAGCGTTATGTTTATGCCTAAGCTCTTTGGTATCAACAGCATTACAACAGAAGCTGCTATGCTGCTCGTAGTATTTTTGATAGCTACGGAGGGTCTATTCAGATATATTCACAAGGGTGTGGGTATCGGCAAATGGATCTCAGATAAGCGTAAAGCTCGCAAGCTAGAAAAGCGAAGAGGAAGAAGACGTAAGAGCGCGGAATAGAAATGTGAAATTTGTTGAGAAATGCATATTTTACGTTGATATTTGATGGGAGATGAGCTAATATAAAAAGGTGGTGAGTTTAACTATACGTTAGACTGCATATAAAAACAAAATATTGTACCTAAGTGGGGAGAAAAAGAATGAGTGTATTTTATGGCAAGAGAGGAAAGACCCGAAGACTAATAATGCAGAACTCTAAGGCATTACTAGAAACTCATGGAATCGAGCATGTCACCATGCAGGACATTGCAGATGCTGCGAATGTTTCCAGGACAACGGTTTTCAACTACTTTGGGAGTGTTAAAGGTGTGCTAGACGCACTTTGCGAGGATGAGGTTAACGCAGTAAGGGAATACTGCGAAAGAAAAGAGAAAGGGAAGACAATCGTCCAGATGTAAGACATGTCTTCGAGCAGCTGATTAAAGATGCAGCTGTCTTCCCGGCGCTGATTATCAGGGTAATTTCAGCATCAATAGTCGAACCGGGCGGCTGCAATCCAATTTTAGAAATAGAGCAGATGATATTAGACAGAATCGGTGGAGACGAGACCAAGTTAACATTTTTAACTGGTGGTTTTTACGCAGTTCTAAATCATACTTACCTGCACGATGGCAAAATCGACGAGAATAAGATGATGGACAAGATGGATGACATCATTCAGCAGGTAGAGTGTTTGGGCTAGCTCAAGGGGAAAGGATTAGTTGATGAAATCAGAAGAGCTTTCAAACTATATCAAAAAGATAAGAGAGCTTGAATACAATTTACAAGTAGAAGACAGATTACTCGTTAAGCTGGACGGCAAATGCCTTATATCAAAGGAAGGAACCGAACTTCACAAGCTTAGAACTGAGGATTTCACTGAAGTGACGGGCGAGTATATGACGGAAGCTGAAATACTAATGAGCCTCAAGAATTATGAGGCTCTTATGCTTAGCGCACCTAAATACTGTAAGGAGTGCATCAAAGCCGGCACGCAAGTAACAGCAGTGCTCGATGACTTCGCACAGATTGTTGGTCACAGAGCTCCAATTCTAGATAGAGATGCGCATAAAATTGTAAATTCTCTCAGGAGGGATTCAGCAGTACTTGTAGATACACAAGGAGAACTATTACATGCTTATGCAATAACCGTGGGTAGAAATCCATATGAGGCTGTTGTTGCTATGACTGTACTAGAGAAATCAGCAGAAATAGTGCTCAAAGCTTCTGCAATAGGTGGAGCAAAGGAGCTTGGCTTTTTTATTGTGAATACAAACAGAAGAAAGTATTTGAACAAGTACTCTAGGGCAGAGAGGAGGATTGCAGATGAGAAAAAATGATGAATGGCAATCCAGGCGTTCCATGGCTGAGTACGGACGTAAGCTTCTTGAACTTGGACTGGTTCAGGGCACTTGGGGAAACATATCTGTGAGACTTTCTGCAAACTACATGCTTGTAACACCATCAGGCCTAGATTACAAGATGATAGACGGTAGCGATATGGTAAAGGTCGCAATTAAAACCTTGACATATGGAGACGGAAATGTTCCGACAACAGAGAAGGGTCTTCATGCTGGAATATATGAAAGCAGAAGCGACATTGGGGCAATAATTCATACGCATTCCAAATACTGCTCCATCTTTGCAGCAGCGAGAAAGCCACTGCAGGTTCTGGATGAAGAGCTAGCAAAGATTACAGGAGAGCTGATCTACATCAGCGACTATGCCTATGCTGGAAGTCGGAAGCTGACAAAAAATGTCGTGAAGGCACTTGGCGACCGCTCTGGATGCATAATATCAAACCACGGCATGATTGCTTGTGGCAAGGACCTTCAGGAGGCACTAGATATTTGCCTTGCTATGGAAAAGGCTGCAGAGCAGTACATAGAGGCAAGAATTAGTAAGTAAATATGAGAAATAACAAAGGGACTAGATTGAATCTAGTCCCTTTAATCGTTTATATTCGAATATCTATAAGAATCGTCTATTTACGATTCAACTCAGCCACTTACAGTTCCTCAATTAGCTCAAGATTGTGCTCAAGGTTCATCTCATTACACATCTCGATGAACTTATCTAGTGGAACATTCTGGATCTGCTTGTTGCTTCCGCGAACATTTACTGAAACAGTGTTTTCGCTAGCTTCTTTATCACCGAGGACGATGATGTATGGAGCTTTACTGTTCTTATAAGCCTTAATCTTTTCCTTCATGTTGCGGTTCTCATAGTCAACCTCAAATCTGATGCGGTTCTTACGAAGAAGCTTAGCAACTTTCTCAGCATACTCGTTGTGCTCAGGACGAATAGGAACTATGCCAACCTGAACAGGTGAGAGCCAGAATGGGAATGCACCCTTGAAGTTCTCGATTAGGATACCAATGAAACGCTCAAAGGAACCGAAGATTGCACGGTGAATCATAACTGGGCGCTGCTGGCTTCCGTCAGCTGCAGTGTACTTAAGATCAAAGTTCAAAGGTAGCTGGAAGTCAAGCTGGATTGTTCCCATCTGCCATTCACGACCTAGTGCGTCTGTCATCTGGAGGTCAATCTTAGGACCGTAGAAAGCACCATCACCTTCGTTAACCTCGTAGTTACCTTCTCCGTACTGGTTATCTAGGATTGCCTTTAGACCTGCCTCAGCCTTGTTCCATGACTCAATGTCTCCCATGTAGTCATCAGGTCTTGTTGAAAGCTCTGCACGGTACTTTTAGACCTAGTGTTCCGTAAATCTCATCAGCTATCTTCATGATATCGGCAATCTCATCAGCCACCTGATTCTCAGCTAGGATTGTGTGTGCATCGTCCTGACGGAACATCTGAACACGGAATAGACCGTTAAGCTCGCCGGACTTCTCCTTACGGTGAATTGTATCTGTCTGGCTGATTCTAATTGGAAGGTCCTTGTAGCTGTGAAGACTTCTCTTATATGTAAGTATAGCATTAGGGCAGTTCATTGGTTTAAGAGCATAAATCTTATCACCATCGTTTGCTGGAGGAACTACAAACATATTCTCTTTGTAATGACCCCAGTGTCCGCTGACTTCCCAGAGCTCACTGCTGCTTAGAACAGGACCAGAAATCTCCTGATATCCGTGTTCTTCGTGTATGCTTGACCAGAATCCCTTGAGTGCATTGAAGAGCTTCCATCCTCTTGGTAGCCAGTAAGGCATACCAGGTGCACTTGGCTGGAACATAAATAAATCTAGTGCTGGGCCAATCTTCTTGTGGTCACGCTCCATAGCTTCCTTAACGAGCTTTAGATGCTCCTTGAGATCCTGCTTGTTTAGGAAGGCGTAAACATAGATACGCTGAAGCTGCTCACGATTTTCGTCGCCTCTCCAATATGAGCCAGAAGCTGATTTAATCTGGAATGCACAGTTCATCAATTCCTGAGAATTGCTAATGTGCGGTCCACGACATAGGTCAACAAAGTCATCTCCTGTGTAGTAAACTGTGAGTCTCTCGTCCTCAGGTAGCTCGTTGATCAGTTCAACCTTGAATATCTGGTCCTTGAATACCTCTAGAGCCTCGCTCTTAGAGAGCTCCTTACATACCCAATCTTCTTTGCGCTTGATAATCTCGCGCATCTTTTCCTCTATTGCAGGGAAGTCGTCATTTGTCACATTCTTAGGCAATACGAAATCGTAGTAAAATCCGTCGGCAATTTCTGGGCCGATGGCTATCTGAACATTCTCCTTGCCATAAATCTCCATAACAGCTTTAGCTAGGATATGTGCAAGGGAATGGCGATATACTTTTGCAAATTCTTCTTTATTCATAAAACTATCCCCCATATAAAATTTAGCATTAATTAGTATTAAAAAGGTAATTTAATTGTACCCCTTTATACTAACATATTATCCATTTATTGTAAAATAAAACCAATAAATTAATATAAATTTATTGGTTTTACTAATTTTATTTATCCTTTTTTGCTAAATCCCTCAAAATTTCCTCGTGTGCGCGTTTTGTTATCGGATAAAGGTAGATTGATATAGCCGCAACAGCTAGGAACATTACAGGAATTATAGTTGTACTAGTCTCTATTCGTGCCAAAGTCTCAGCATTTTGCATAGTTGCATTTCCATCAAAGCCAGATACCTTAAGAAGTGTACCGAGTATCAGTGAGCCGGCGCCTACAGCAACTGCCTCGATTAAACCTTGGAAGGAAACTATAGTTCCCTGTCTTGACTTACCGCTATGGAGCTGGTCGTAGTCGCACACATCGTAGTAGATCGCAGGCATTAGCTGCCAGTAGATACATGTGCAGAGCATCAAAGCTAGGACATATAAAGCGATGGTAAACTTGCTCTCTATACCTATGAAGTGAAGTAGCACCATCAAAGCGATACCAAGCGAGTAAAATGCAATTATCGCTAGACGCTTGTCTGTTTTGATAGCAATTCTTCCCACAAGTGGAATGAAAGCTACTGCAATCAGTGGTCTAGTCAAAAGTAAAAATGCAATAAGCTTAGGTGAAAACCTTAGGTTATATGTCATAAAGTAGAGCATATCTGACATCAAAATCGCATAGCAGATAAGCGATGCGAGGCTGGCAATTGTCAGGTATATCATAGGTTTTAGCTTTGCAACTGCAATATATTCCTTGAATATACCTAGGATTCCATTACTGTCATCCTTTGCTGGGGCATCTGCCTTGGAACATGGAAGATCCTTGCTCTTTGATAGATAAACCGTTATAAATATTACGCTCATTATAATAAGTCCGAGCATGCCTGCAGTTAGCGACCATGCGTGGCTGGTTTCCATTCCCTTTGATTTTAGAAAGTCTATCAAAAGTGTAGGCGAGAACATGCAGATTAGGATTCCCATCATATTGAAGAATGATGCATAAAGCCTTAGCACGATTCTATCATCGTAGTTTGTTGTATATTCTGCGCCAAGCGCTAGATAAGGGACAAAGAAGCCAGTGTATGATGTCCAAAACAGCATGAGAATCAGGCCGTAGTAGATTGCTTTTAGGTTTTCGGGTAGTGGAACAACGGTGTAAAGCAAGAAGAGCGAAACACCTAGTGGAATTGAGAATGCTAGCATTACAGGTCTACGCTTACCAAAGCGAGTTCTTACTTTGTCCGAAAAATATCCCATAAAAGGATTGAAAATTGCATTCCAAATAGCACCGACAGCACTGATTACACCAGCCTTTGCTGGATCAAGCTTTGCCACTGTGGTGAGAAAGAACATCAAAAAAGTACCTATAAATGTATAGGCAATTGCATCTCCGGTCGAAGCAATGCTGTAGCCGAGTTTATCTGATCTTTTCATACTTATAAGCTACCTGCTTATGACTCCAGCTCAGGGCTAACTGTTTCATCCTTGCGAACTGGCGCTAGGGCAATTACTGAAAGCCCAACAAGTGTTGTCAGAGTTAAGGCTGTAGCTATATTGAGAAATACGTTTCTCTGGCGCTGTTTCTCTCTAGCGAGGATTTCCTCAGCTTTTTTTAGTTTCATTCTATTCTTTTTACGCATTTTATCTCCTTTTTGCCAAGAGGCCTTTGCTATTATTTCATATTTTGATTGTCATATGATTGTATCACTAAAACCCAGAGGATGGAATAGTTTCACTATTGATAATAAAAGATATTAATTTTATTGTAGTTATCCTGTGTATGTCAGTTTTGTTTTGAGCAGATGAGATGGTATAATATAATGGTTATTAAACGAACATAAATACGCTAGGAGATGAATATATGAACGGGTTTGAGGATTTGATGATAGCTGAGGGCGCAGTTGTCAGCGGAAATGTAAGATGTGGCAAGGATTGCTCTATTTGGTATAACGCAACGGTTCGAGGAGACTCAGCTGAGCTCAAAATGGGCTCGAGAGTTAATGTCCAGGAATCTGCAGTTCTGCATCTTGATGCTGGATATCCTATGCATATAGGTGATGATGTGACGATTGGCCATGGTGCAATAGTTCATGGTGCAGTAATTGAGGATAACTGCATGATAGGCATGGGATCAATTTTGATGAATGGATGTCACATAGGAAAGAATTCCCTAGTGGCAGCAGGAAGCCTAATTCCCCAGAACAAGAAATTTCCAGAGGGTGTGCTCATAGTAGGAAGCCCAGCAAAGGTAGTAAGAGAGTTAACTCAAGAGGAGATAATCGGCAATCAAAAGGCGGCAGAGCACTATGTCGCGTCAGCCAAGGCGCACTTTGGAAAGACGTTTGAGAAGACTGCTATAACAAAGGTAGGCGGTTTAAATTTTCCCATCGAATCAAAGATGAATCTCAAGGAATTGCTAGATGGGTGCAGGACATATAGAAGGTTTAAACAGATTGAAATTCCTAGGGAAGAGCTCGCTGAAATAGTGTCTATGGCAGCAAAGAGAAGCTGTGGCAGAAATGCTCAGGAGCTTCGTTTTGTTGTCGTAACAAATAGGGAGAAGGTCAGAACGCTTTGCGAGAATGCAAAGTGGGCTGCGTCATTGCCAAGCGAACTAGGAACGCCAAAAGAAGATGAGATGCCGACAGCTTTTATAGTGATTTACTATGCAGGAAGCCCATCGATGATAAAGGATATAGATACCGGAATTGCATCAGATACTATAGCTATAGCTAGTGCCGAAAAGGGTTACGGAAGCTGCATACTCGCATCAATTAATGCCAAGGCTTTCGCAAAGGAGCTAGGCTTGATGATGATATCACCATGCGCCTTGCAATAGCGATTGGAAAGCCAGCTCATACGAGCACATTGGTCGAAGGCAAGGCGGGTGAACTTAGCTACTATATAGATGAAGAAAGAAACTACTACGTCCCTAAGCTTCCTTTGGATGAAGTTCTTAGTTTTGATGAGTAGGTAGGGGGATTTGATGAAATATAAATTAGCTATTTTTGATATGGACGGAACCATTCTATCGACGCTCGACGACCTTGCAAACGGTGTAGACTATGCACTAAGTGAGAATGGGCTCCCAGCAAGAAGCAAGCAGGAGACGAGGGCGGCGCTCGGTAGGGGCGTCAGGTTTTTGATAGAACAAAGCGTGCCAGCCGGACTTAGTGATGCTGAAATATCAAAGGTTGAAGAGGATTTTCTGAAATACTATAAGGTTCATAGCATGGATAATACTAGGCCTTACGATGGAATAGTTGAACTGATCAAAGAGGTGAGAGCTAGTGGCGTAAAGACAGCTGTTGTCTCCAACAAGATTGACAGTGCTGTTAAGGAGCTTTGCGCAAATTTCTTTGAGGGAGCCTTTGATGTAGCTTATGGTGAGAGGATTGGAATACCAAGAAAACCAGATCCAAAGCCTATAAATGCAATAATTGATGAGTTTGGACTTAGCAAGAACGAAGTCGTCTACATAGGTGATTCGGAAGTTGATTTGCTCACTGCGAACAATGCAAAAATCGATCACATAATAGTCACATGGGGATTTAGAGATAGAGCGTTCTTGGAGCAAAATGGTGCCAAAAATTTGGTGGAAAGCATGGAGGAACTCAAAGCAGAAATCTGTAATTAAATGCTCTTAGCACTTGAAATATACAGATGAGGTTTATTGCTTTAGCAAAGTAAAAGGTCAAGTCTTAGTTTCTAATGAAAGGGACCTCTTCTATTACCGAATTTCATAACGAATTATTTAAAAAATAGTATATATGTGATGAAACTGTGTTATAATACAGGAAAGTTTTGACTGCATTTGGTGTGGTCTAATTACCACCTAATAAATCTAAACGCTAGTAAGACTAAATGTTTGTAGGAGGCAAAAGAATGAAGAAAAAGATTTTTGTGACGCTAGTCAGCGTACTTCTAGTAGCTGGCATGCTAACCGCTTGTGGAGGCGGAAGCAACGATTCAGGAAAAACTGAATTCAGATCACTGTATTCATCTGACGTAACAACGCTGAACTACCTCAACACAACACTTACCGGAGATATGGGTATCCCGGCTAATACGCAGGAATGGTTGATCCAGTACGATTCTACGGGGCATATCCAGCCAGCGCTTGCAGAGAAGTGGGAGACATCCAAGGACGGAAAGACTTGGACATTCAAGCTTCGCAAGGGAGTTAAGTGGTACAATTCTGCACACGAGGAAATGGGTGAAGTAAAGGCTCAGGACTTCGTAAACTCAGCAGAATACGCACTAAAGTGCGATGCAGCAGCAGCTTACATGTTCCCATCAGCAAAGATTAAGAATGCTGACGCAGGTGCTGAAGCTTTGCTAAATGGAACAGTTAATTGGAAGGATGTAGGAATCAAGGCTAAGGATGACTATACTCTAGTATTCACACTTGATTCAGAGTGTCCTTACTTCCTATCATGCCTAACATATGGATGCTTTGCTCCAGCTTCATCAGATATGCTAAAGCAGCTTGGTGATTGGGATAAGCGCGACAAGTGGACAGCTGAGGATTGGAACAAGTTCTCAGAGGCCCTAGACGGTGTAACAGCAGACCAGCTATGGTACTGTGGTGCTTACTACCTAAGCGAGTACAGCGCAGGTGAGAAGTATGTAATGCAGAAGAACCCAGATTACTTCGAGGCTGATCAGGTATATATCGAGACAATCACAGACACATACAATGCAGAAGCAGCAACTCTTTCAGGCGAAATGTACAAGAGAGGCGAGCTAGAGCAGGCTACAATAACAAGCACAATGGCTAAGAGCTGGTCACAGGACGAGAAGACAAAGGATCTTTTCCACCCAACAAGAGTAACTCCTGACTACAGCTACTTCTTCTCATTCCAGTTCGATCCTAAGTTCGACGAGAAGTATGAGCCAGAGAATTGGAAGCTTGCAGTTAACAACGAGAACTTCCGTAAGTCAATATTCTACGGAATCAACAGAGTTGGCGCTAAGAAGATTTCCAACGAAAGTAATGCGGATGCTTTGATCTAAATACAATTACACCAGCTAACTTCGTTTCAGCAGACGGAACTGACTACACACAGCAGAAGGTATTCAAGGATTTAGCTGTTAACAAGGACGGCGCTGATGCATATTTCAACGAAGATAAGGCTAAAGAATTTGCAGCAAAGGCTAAGAAGGAACTACAGGCTTCAGGAGCTAAGCTCCCAGTCAAGCTTGTAATGGTTTACAACCCAGCAGTTGCTGATTGGGATTCAGAATGCACATACATCAAGAAGCAGCTTGAGGGACTTCTAGGAACAGACTACATCGACGTAGTAGTTGAGCAGGGACCTACACAGAGCTTCCTAACAAATATAAGAAGAAGCAACAAGTTCGGATTCATGAAGTGTAACTATGGATGCGATTACGCAGATCCTCTAACATATGCAGATCCTTTCGGTAAGGACAACTCATATGGACGTGAGTATGCGAGCACAGACTCATCAACAAAGGCTATAATGGATGAGTACTATAAGCAGATTGAGACTGCTAACAAGATTACCGACCCTAAAAAGCTTGCTGAGAGATACGAGGCGTTTGCAAAGGCTGAGGCAATTTTGATAGAACATGCTATGGTAGTTCCTTATGGACTAGACGCTGGCTACACAGCATCTTACCTAGATCCATTTGAAGGCGCTTATGCTCCTTACGGTGTAGCATCACTCAGATACAAGGGTATGCACATCTTAGAGAAGCCACTCAATACAGAAGAGTTCAACAAGAAGCTAAAGACTTGGGAAAAGGAACTCACTGAAGAGAAATAAATTATTGAGAAGACTTTCATAAAGAATTAGCGTGATTATTGGTGTTAATATAGCCAGGGAGATTAAGTCTCTCTGGCTATTATTAGATATAGGAATTGACATAATAAACTGACACAAATTTTAAGGATTGGAGGCTTATAAATGGCTTCATATTTAACAAAACGAATCCTACGTTCCTTTATAACTCTACTTATCGTATGTACGATAGTATTCTGTCTGCTTAGACTCATGCCTATCGAGGGATATTTCAATAACTTCGATAAGCTAACAGATGCTCAGGTTGACAGGCAGCTAGAGATGAAGGGACTAAAGGATCCACTTCCAGAACAACTAGGACGCTTCTACAGCAATCTGCTTCACGGAGATTTAGGCAAATCCTCGCGCTACCGTCCAGGTGTTGCAATTACAAAGATTTGGCTGACAAGATTCCAATTTCTATGTGGCTTGGTGCGATGTCGCTTGTGATTTCACTTCTTCTTGGTATACCACTAGGAAGAGCTATGGCACAGTATAAGGGAAGGATTCCAGATCATATTGGAACTGTATTTATCGTACTTATCAACGCGGTACCCGCGGTCGTCTACTATCTGTTCATACAGATGTACGGAACAAGTATTTTAGGTATATCGACACTGTTTAACGCAAACAGATGGGAAACCTACATTCTTCCAGTATTTTCACTAGCGCTAGGTAATATTTCCTACTACGCTATGTGGCTGAGAAGATATATGATTGATGAAAGCAATAAGGATTATGTAAAGCTAGCTACAGCAAAGGGCATGAAGTCCAAGGACATCATGAACAAGCAGATTTTCCGTAATGCTTTTGTTCCACTAGTGCAGTACATACCTACTTCATTCCTTTTGACGCTTGTAGGATCGATCTATATTGAGTCACTATATTCAATTCCAGGAATGGGTGGACTTCTAGTAAAATGTATTCAGGGTCAGGATAACACAGTTGTTCAGGCACTAGTTTTGATTTACTCAGCATTAAGTATTGCGGGACTCATTTTGGGTGATGTGATGATGACAATAGTGGACCCAAGAATTTCATTCAGCAAGAAGGGAGGTGCTCGTTAATGAATAAGTTTTCAATTAAAGACCATATGTCTAAGAACTTAGAAGACAAGGCTTCTGAGGCTCTTGCTAAGGAACTTGACCGTATCGAGAGCGGTGGACTAGGCGATGCACCTGTCAAAGATGGAAAGATAGATAGAACCAAGATGTCAGAAGCTGAGAAGTTCAGCTTTGCTGTGCATGATCTTAGAGACTCTGAGAGGCTGAGTTTCAAAGGATATTCATATTGGCGTTCAACTGTAAACACCTTTTTCCACAGAAAGGTGGCAGTAGGATTTTTGATAATAATGGTTGGTTTGCTTGCGTTCACATTCATTCAGCCATTCCTACCAGGACAGGCAAAGCCAAACGATGTATTTTTCTATGATAGCGGTGCTGCAATGAGTAACTTGCAGCCAGGAGGAAAGTTTATATTCGGTACTAACAGTGCAGGTCAGGACCTATGGGCACGTATCTGGGCTGGAACGAGAACCTCGCTATTTATAGGCTTTGTTGTAGCATTAGTTGAAGCAGTTGTAGGTATTACAATTGGACTTCTTTGGGGTTATGTAAGAAAGCTCGACTTCTTCTTCACAGAGCTTTGGAATATCTTTGATAATGTACCTCAGACCATAGTGCTAGTTCTACTTGCATACGTAATGGATAGAAGCATATTCACTTTGATATTTGCAATGAGCATCACTGGATGGCTTTCCATGGCGCTGTTTATCAGAAATCAGATTTTGATGATTCGAGATCGTGATTATAACCTAGCTTCAAGATGTCTGGGAACTCCTATTTATAGGATTATCCTAAAGAATCTGTTGCCATACATTGTTTCAGTTATCATGCTGAGAATGGCTTTGACAATTCCTGGAGCTATCAGTAACGAAGTATTCGTAACATACATAGGTCTTGGATTGCCAACAGATGTGCCTTCGCTAGGCAACCTGGTTAACTCAGGTCGTACGCTTATGATGAGTCCAAACTAAGATATCAGCTCATTTTCCCAACAGCAGTTCTGTCGCTAATCACTATTTCATTCTATGTTATAGGTAATGCGTTCTCAGATTCTGCAGACCCAAGAAATCACAGGTAGGAGGTGGATTTTATGGATAATATGGCTAATAACGTAGTATTGTCAGTTGATGATCTCCATGTAAAATTCAGCCTCAGAGGGGACACTCTCAATGTAATCAGAGGCATAAGCCTCGACATCCATAGGGGTGAGAGTATTGCTATTGTAGGAGAGTCGGGATCTGGTAAATCTGTATTTACAAAGACCTTCCTAGGAATGCTGGATTCAAACGGTAGAATAGATTCTGGGCACATATATTTTAGAGATAAGGACAAGGACGGAAACGAAAAAATCGTTGATCTTTCAACATACGCGACCGAAAAAGAGTGGCTGACGATTAGAGGAAAGCAGATTGCTATGATCATGCAGGACCCTATGACATCGCTAAATCCACTTAAGACCATTGGACATCAGCTCGAAGAGACAGTAATGCTTCATAGAGATGTGAACAAGGAAGAGGCTCACAAGAGAGCGATTGAGCTTTTGACGGACGTTGGTATAAATGATCCTGAGAGACGCTGCAGCAATATCCTCACGAGTTTTCGGGTGGTATGAGACAGCGTGTAGTGATAGCTATTGCACTAGCTTGTGATCCAAGAGTTTTGATATGTGACGAGCCTACAACAGCGCTTGATGTAACAATTCAGGCTCAGATTCTTAAGCTTATACGTACACTGCAGCAGAAGCTTGAGTTAACAACTATTTATATCACTCACGACCTCGGTGTAGTTGCAAATGTTGCTGACAGAATTGCGGTAATGTATGCAGGCGATATCATCGAAGTTGGTAAGTGTGAGGAAATTTTCTACGATGCAAAGCACCCATATACTTGGGCACTTCTAAGCTCGCTCCCGCAGCTTGGAATTAAGGGTGAGGATCTTTACTCAATTACAGGTACGCCTCCAAATCTAATGGAGGATATCAAGGGAGATGCTTTTGCACCTCGTAATCCTCATGCTTTGAATATTGACTTTATCGAAAGACCGCCGTTCTTTGAGGTAAGCCCAACTCATAGGGTTAGAACATGGCTGATGGATCCAAGAGCTCCTAAGCTAGATCCACCAGAAGCTGTGCAAAGACTTGCGGAGAGGAGGCTTTAATATGAACGAAAAAGAGAAGAAGGAAAAAAAGGTTCTCGTCGACGTTCGCGACCTCACTGTCCAGTTCGGTTCGCGCAAGAAACCATTTACGGCTGTAGATAAGGCGAGCTTCAAGATTTATAAGGGTGAGACCTTTGGTCTAGTTGGTGAGTCTGGTTCTGGTAAGACCACAATCGGACGAGCTATAATTCGTATAAATCCTACTTCTGGCGGAGAAATTATCTACGACGGAGAGCGCATAAGCGGTAAAATTTCAAAGGAAAAGGATATAGAGGTAACTCGTAAGATTCAGATGATATTCCAGGATCCTATGGCTTCGCTGAACGAGCGTGCAAAGGTTGACTATATCATTGCAGAAGGACTTCTAAACCTACCTAAGAAGCTCAGCAAGCAAGAGCGTAACAGAATAATCTCAGAGGCTTTAGATTCTGTAGGACTCCTGCCTGAGTTTGCAAGCAGATTTCCACACGAATTCTCAGGTGGTCAGAGACAGCGTATCGGTATTGCAAGAGCTATGGTTATGAATCCTGAGTTCATTATTGCGGACGAGCCTATCTCAGCGCTTGACGTATCAATTAGAGCACAGGTTTTGAACCTGATGGCTAAACTGCAGAGGGAGATGGGACTCACATATCTGTTTATTTCACATGACCTTTCAGTTATGAGGTTTATATGTGACAGAATCTGTGTAATCCATAAGGGCGTTCTGGTTGAGCTTGCAGAAACTGAAGAGCTTTTCGCACACCCTATGCATCCTTACACTCAGGCACTGCTTTCGGCTATACCAATGCCAGATCCAGAGCACGAGAAGAAGAAGGTGCTAAAGGTTTACGATCCTTCACAGCACGATTACTCAACTGACAAGCCAAAGTGGATGGAAATTAGACCTGATCACTTTGTTTGGGCTAACGAAGCTGAGTTTGCAAAGTATCAAGAGGAGCTAAACAAATAAAAGCTATTTAAGGAGTCGGTTTGACCGGCTCCTATTTTGATGAAAAAAAGAACATATGTTGCAAAAAATGTGCTAAAGATTTATAATCAAAGCTATGAAATTGGTGTATAAGTACTTAGTGCACTTTAGATAGATGAAAGGAATTTAGCTTTATGTCAGGGTTTAAGCTCGTTTCGGAATTTGCTCCGACTGGGGATCAGCCACAGGCGATAGAAAAATTGGTAAAGGCTTTCAGAAGCGGCAAGAAGGCGCAGACTCTTCTTGGTGTCACTGGATCAGGAAAGACTTTTACTATGGCGAATGTCATCAAGGAACTAAATCGTCCTACTTTGATAATCAGCCATAATAAGACGCTTGCAGCTCAGCTTCACGGGGAGTTTAAGGAGTTCTTCCCTGAGAATGCGGTTGAGTACTTCGTTTCATACTACGATTACTACCAGCCAGAAGCCTATGTTCCTTCGACAGATACATATATCGAGAAAGATTCAGATATCAATGCAGAGATTGAGAAGCTAAGGCATAGTGCGACTGCAGCGCTTTCAGAGAGACGCGATGTCATCATAGTTGCCAGTGTTTCTTGCATATACGGTCTAGGTAGCCCGCTTGATTACGAGAATCAGGTTCTTTCGCTGCGCCCAGGTATGGAAAAATCGCGCAAGGATATTTTGATGAAGCTAGTCGACATTCAGTACATGCGTAACGATGTTGATTTTGACCGAGGAACATTTCGCGTTAGAGGTGATATCATAGATATTTTTCCTGCTGGTGCTGACCATGCAGTGAGAATTGAGCTTTTTGGCGATGAGATAGAGGCTATCAAAGAGATGAATCCCCTTTGACTGGAGAAATTGTCGGACTCAGAAAGCATGTAGCGATTTATCCTGCATCTCACTATGTTACATCAAAGGAGAATATGGAGAGGGCTCTTGTCACAATTGAGGAGGAGCTCGAGGATAGAATCAAGTGGTTCAAGGACAGAGGTAAGCTTCTTGAGGCACAGAGGATAGAGCAGAGAACAAGATATGATATGGAGATGCTTAGAGAGGTCGGAACCTGTAAAGGTATAGAGAACTATTCAAGGCATATAAACGGCCTTGAGGCAGGTGCTAGGCCATATACTTTGATAGACTATTTCCCAGATGACTTCATAACGATTATCGATGAATCTCACGTCATGCTTCCACAGCTTAGGGCGATGTATGCCGGTGACCGATCGAGAAAGAGCTCGCTCGTGGAGTACGGCTTCCGCCTTCCTTCGGCGCTAGACAACAGACCTTTGCAGTTTGATGAGTGGGAAGGTCTAATTCATCAGATAATGTTCTGCAGTGCAACTCCTGCAGCTTACGAAAAGGAGCAGTCTGGTGGAATTACAGCTGAGCAGGTTATTAGACCGACGGGTCTTCTCGATCCACCTATAGATATTAGACCTACCGAAAATCAAATTGACGATATCATAGGTGAATTAAACGCTGTTGTGAAGAAGGGCGAGAGAGCATTCATCACCACTTTGACGAAGAAGATGGCAGAGGGTCTAACGGAGTACCTACAGAAGGCAGGAATCAAAGTTAGATATCTGCACTCGGAGATTGATACGCTTGAGCGTCTTGAGATTATCAGGGATTTGAGACTTGGTGTCTTTGATGTTCTGGTCGGAATCAATCTTCTCAGAGAGGGTCTTGATATTCCTGAGGTATCGCTTGTGGCGATTTTGGATGCTGATAAGGAAGGTTTTCTGAGAACAGAGACTTCTTTGATCCAGACCATAGGGCGTGCTGCGAGAAATGTGGACGGCAGAGTTATCATGTACGCTGATCATATTAGCAGGGCTATGCAGGCAGCAATTGACGAAACGGATAGACGTAGAGGGATTCAGTCGGCATATAATGAAGAGCATGGAATCACGCCTAAGAGCGTTTCTAAGTCAGTTAGAGACGTTATTGAGGCGACCAAGCAGGCTGATGGCGAAGAGAACTACAAGGGGAAGAAGGCTTCTGAGCTTACAACTAAGGAGCTTAAGGCTCTGGTCAAGAAGCTTGAGGCTGAGATGAAGCAGGCTGCTAAGGATTTGCAATTTGAACGTGCAGCCGAGCTTAGAGATATTGTATTTGAGTACAAGTCAAGGCTATAGGCTTTGATGTAGATTAAAGATATTTACGGGATGGAAGGGATTTTGTAAATGCAAAACGAGATATATATAAAGGGTGCGAGAGCAAACAACCTTAGAAATATAGATTTGAAGATTCCGCGCGACAAGATGGTTGTGCTTACAGGTCTTTCGGGCTCCGGAAAGTCTTCACTAGCCTTTGATACGATTTATGCGGAGGGACAGCGTCGTTATGTTGAGAGTCTTTCTTCGTATGCGAGGCAGTTTCTAGGGCAGATGGAAAGCCGGATGTGGAGTTCATAGAGGGACTTTCGCCAGCGATTTCCATAGATCAAAAGACGACGAGTAAGAACCCGCGCTCAACCGTTGGTACAGTTACGGAGATTCACGACTATCTGAGACTTCTTTATGCGAGGGTTGGAGTGCCACACTGCCACATTTGCGGACGTGAGATTAGCAGTCAAAGCGTGGATCAGATTGTCGATGCTTTGATGGAATACGAAGAGGGAACCAAGCTGATTCTTCTCGCTCCTGTTGTGAGAGGTAGAAAAAGGTCAGCATGAGAAACTCATAGACAGAATAAGGCGTGAGGGTTTCACGAGAGTTAGAATTGACGGCGAGCTATACCAAATCAACGAAGAGGAAATCAAGCTCGAAAAGAACAACAAGCACAATATTGAAATTGTCATAGATAGAATTGTAATCAAGGACGGACAGCAGGGAAGAATCTCAGAGGCTGTGGAGCTTGCGATTAAAGAGGGTGAGGGTCTTGTACTAGCGCAACTGGGAACTGGTGAGGATAGCAAGGAGAGAATGTTTTCAACAAAGCTAGCCTGCCCAGACCATGGTATTGGAATTGAGGAGCTAGAGCCTAGAACATTCTCATTTAACAATCCATTTGGCGCATGTCCTGTTTGTAATGGTATCGGATTTACCGAAAAGGTAGACGAAAATGCGATTATCAAGGAGGAAGAGAGCATAGAAGAGGGTGCTTTGAGCCGCATTTTTGCAACTATGCAGTTCACAAAGTACTACTGGGATGTCATCAGAATTCTAGCAGAGATGCATAAGGTTGACCTAAGCACGCCTTTCAAGGATCTACCTAAGAAGTTCAAGGATGAACTTCTCTACGGAACAGGCGACCGCAAGCTAAAATATGAGCTTACAAGTAATCGAGGTAAGGTTCAGCAGAGGGAACATACCTTTGAGGGACTTATTGTAAATCTTGAAAGACGCTATCGTGAGTCCAATTCAGATTTGATGAAGGAGTGGATGGGCAAGTTCATGACCGTTCACAAGTGTGAGGCCTGTCAGGGTAAAAGGCTTAGACCTGAGGTTTTGGCAGTAACTGTCGGAGGAAAGAATATCGCGGAACTTTCGGATTTACCGGTACGCGATGCTCTCAGCTTTATCGAAATCTTGAGCTCAGCGAAAAGGATATGCTTATTGCAAGGCAGATTGTAAAGGAGATTAAAGAGAGACTTTCATTTCTCGTCAATGTAGGTTTAGACTATTTGACGCTATCTCGCTCGGCGGGAACCCTATCGGGCGGCGAGTCTCAGAGAATAAGACTGGCAACGCAGATAGGTTCGAGCCTTGTCGGTGTACTATACATACTCGATGAGCCAAGCATAGGGCTTCACCAAAGGGATAATGACAAGCTTTTAGCGACGCTAAGGCGGCTTACTGATATCGGAAATACTTTGATTGTTGTAGAGCACGATGAGGATACTATGTATGCGGCTGACCAGATTGTAGATATTGGGCCAGGAGCAGGAATTCACGGCGGTGAGGTCGTTGCGCAGGGAACTGCAGAGGAAATCAAAGCAAATCCGAACTCTATCACAGGGCAGTATTTGTCAGGAGCAAAGAAAATAGAGCTGCCAGAGCATCGAAGAGAAGGCAACGGCAAATTAATTACAATTAAGGGCGCACGTGCAAACAATCTCAAGAATCTCGATGTAGATATTCCTTTAGGAGAGCTTGTTTGTGTGACTGGTGTTTCGGGATCAGGCAAGAGCAGCCTAATTAACGAAATCCTCAACAAAGGGGCTTCAGCGATAATCAACCGCACTCATGCAAATGCGGGCGAGCACGAGGCTATCTTGGGCCTTGAGAACATAGATAAGGTCATAGACATAGACCAAAGTCCGATTGGAAGAACTCCACGCTCAAATCCAGCTACATACACTGGAATGTTTACCAAGATAAGAGACCTGTTTGCAGCATTGCCAGAGGCAAAGATGCGAGGCTTTGGCAAAGGCAGATTCAGCTTCAATGTAAAGGGCGGACGTTGTGAGGCGTGTAGTGGCGATGGAATAATCAAGATAGAGATGCACTTCTTGCCAGATGTCTATGTTCCTTGTGAGGTATGTGGTGGAAAGAGGTATAACAGAGAGACCCTTGAGGTAAAATACAAGGGAAAGAGTATCTTTGATGTGCTAAATATGAGCGTAGATGAGGGAGTAGAGTTCTTCAAAAACATTCCAAGCATAATGCGTCACCTAAAGACGCTTCAAGACGTGGGGCTAGGATATATCAAAATTGGACAGCCTTCGACACAGCTTTCAGGTGGAGAGGCACAGCGAATAAAGCTTGCTACAGAGCTATCAAAGAGAAGCACCGGAAACACACTTTATATATTAGATGAGCCGACAACAGGACTTCATTTTGCAGATGTTGATAAACTGGTATCAGTGCTCCAGCAGCTAGTCGATGCCGGAAACACAGTAGTTGTAATTGAACACAATCTAGAAGTAATCAAGTGTGCTGACCACATAATCGACCTTGGACCAGAGGGTGGTGACAAGGGTGGACAGATAGTTTTCAGCGGAACGCCTGAAGAAATAGTAAACTGCAAGCAAAGTTATACGGGGCAATATCTAAAGCCGCTTTTGAATAAAAAGGGCGATTAAGGTTGAAATAACGACTAATTTTGTTACAATGTATTTGACTAACTAATGTAATTGTTAAACGTAGAGGTAGTAAAATGTTTAAAACAATGAATCTGACAATGCTTACAGATTTTTATGAAATAACCATGGCTAATGGTTATTTGGAGGCGGGAATAGAAGACGAAATCGCGTATTTCGACATGTTCTTCCGCAAGGTGCCAGACGGTGGTGGATTCGCTATCATGGCAGGCATTGAGCAGGTTGTAGATTATCTTGATAATCTAAAATTCACAGAAGAAGATATAGAGTACCTTAGATCTAAAGGTAGTTTCTGCGAGGAATTCCTCGAGTATCTTCGCAACTTCAAGTTCAGCTGCGATGTGTGGGCAGTTCCAGAGGGAACACCGATATTTCCACATGAGCCGATCTTGACAGTAAGAGGTCCTGTTATGCAGGCACAGTTCGTAGAGACTATGATACTACTGATTGTAAACCACCAGAGCCTCGTTGCAACAAAGGCAAGTAGAATTGTTAGAGCAGCGCAGGGAAGACCGGTTCTAGAGTTTGGTACAAGAAGATCTCACGGTCCTTCAGCAGCAGTATACGGGGCAAGAGCCGCTTATATAGGTGGATGTGCAGGTACAGCATGTACGATAGCTGACAGAGACTATGGCATCAAAGCGCTCGGAACAATGGCACACAGCTGGGTTCAGATGTTCCCATCTGAGTACGAAGCATTTAAGAAATATGCTGAGATTTATCCAGAAAATTGCGTTCTGCTTGTAGACACATATAATGTCCTCAAGTCTGGTGTCCCAAATGCAATCAAGGTATTCAAAGAAATTAAGCCATCTAAGATGGGCATCAGAATTGACAGTGGAGATATGACATATCTAACAAAACATGCTCGTAAGATGCTTGACGACGCAGGATTGCAAGATTGTCAGATTACCGTAAGTAATTCTTTAGACGAGTACATCATTAGAGATGTAATACTTGAAGGAGCACAGATTGACGCCTTTGGTGTTGGAGAAAGACTAATAACATCAAAGTCTGAACCAGTCTTTGGTGGAGTATATAAGCTCGTAGCGCTAGAGAAAAACGGAGTTACAATACCTAAGATTAAGGTATCTGAGAATGTTGAGAAAATCACAAATCCGGGATTTAAGACTCTTTATCGTTTGACAGACAAGACAAGCGGCAAGGTGCTAGCAGATGTTATGACTGTTGACGGGGAGACTATTGAAGAAGTTGATGGATACGAGATCTTTGACCCTAAGGCTGTTTGGAAGCGCAAGAAGTTAAGCAACTTCGAGGCTAAGAATCTTCGTGTTCAGCTCTTTGACAAGGGTAAGAATGTGCATAAGTCACGCAGTGTGGAAGAAATCAAGGAATATTGCATGAATCAGATTGACACACTTTGGGATGAGATGCTTAGATTTGAAAAATCCACAGACATACTACGTTGACCTTTCACAGAAGCTATACGATATGAAGCAAGATCTAATTAAGGAGCTTCACCTAGAAGGCTAGGATGCTTTGACAAGTAAATACAAGAAAAATACCCTTTGACCGAGATTAACTGGTCAAAGGGTTTTCTAGTGCAAAAGAAGTTATTCAAGTTTACATATTAGAGAATTGATGTCAAAACAGCAAGGAATCCAAACACGATTCCTGGAGCGTTTGCAACCATGATAGGATAATCTCTCTTTTCTTTAAAAAATCCGTAGGCAAACCACACTATGCAGTTAAAAGTTGCTGCAAGTGGCTGAACAAATCCACTCTTATTTCCGCTTAGATTTCCCATGATTACGAAAACATATGAAACGTACATTACGATTGATAGGCAAGTTCCCATCCAGCCTAGAATTGCGACTTTCTTCTGATCCATATCATTTACTCCTCTTCTATTATTATCAAAATATATATACAAAGATGGGATAATTATATTAAAAAAAGCTAAAAAAACTGTCAACATAAAAACAAGGGAATAAAAATTCCTTGCTTAATATTCTATCAAAATAGGGCTATAGGACAAAAAGTGTTGATGACTAATCCCAATAAACCGGATAGTTACTTGAATTATGTAGCTCGCTCCATACAACTGCATCTCCCCACATAGGAATAGTATCTTCTAGTTGTTTCTTGGTAGTCATCTTCTTGTAAATATCATCTATGCTCTTGTTTGTAGGCATTGTTTTTTTAATATCTCAGAAGCAGAAAGCGGTTTTGGTGAGTGCATATAGCACCACCAAAAACCGCTTTAATTCTTCTCTCAACAGATAAGCCTCTATGGTTATGCAGACATCTCCCTAAGACAAGCATTTACACCACCTTCTATTCGATTGTTTGTAGATGGAATATTAAACTCAGCTCTTAATTCTTTATCAAGATATGTGAATAGAGTATTGTCATTAAGCAGTCTTAGAATTGATTTTTCAGCCTTTATCAGCCTTTCATGCTTAGGTCTTGATTTGCCATTTTCATCATATGTTACTTCGCTTAAAAAAACGCTTATGCTTCACAATCCAAGCTGTAAAACGATTAACCCATATCTTTGAATCTTCAATACTTTTTACCTCAAACAGATCTCTAGCTAATGCATAAAGTTCTAGACCTGCTAAAGTATTTGGTCTACTTGTTGTATATCTTTTAACCTGTGAAAATACGTGAAATACACATCTTTGGTGCTTTGCCTTTGGCCACTTTTTCTTAAGTGCTTTTCTAAATCCCATTCCACCATCTGATACAACTACTTTAGGGTTCTGCTATACGGCTCATTAGAGCCTCCCAAAGCTCCTGAATGCTCATACCTGCATACATACCAACCTAATACATTATCTTTGTCACAGCATATCAAAATACACGATTTACGTGATAGATATATGCCATCTAAATACAGCACATCCTTTTGGTTCTTCTATCTTTGGTGACATAACCCATATATCCCAAAAACTTGGAGGTCTTTCTTCTAAAAGTTCTTCCACCACCTGACATATTACTTTGTACTTCTTTACTGAATAGCCAAGCTAGAACTGCTGAAGCTGTTTAGTATCATTATCTATCTTTTGGCGTAAATACCAACTTACAAGACTTACATAGCCATCTTTGGTTTCCCGATTTTAGTTTGCCATTTTTGACACATTTAGATCCACAAATGGGACAATTAACCTGCTTCATAATATATTCCTCCAAGAACATTAATTCTAAGGAAGATATACCACGTTTTAACGTTGAAATTTGAATAGATTAGAAACTTTTCATCAACACTTTTTGTCCACCCTTAATCTTCTTTCAAAAAAGATTAAATCGCCACAGACATTGAATTATCAATGTGTATGGCGATTTTTATCAACACTTTTTGTCCTATAGCCCTCAAAATATGCAGACTATCTCTGGTTACTTGCGTTTAGCACATTCTTAATCTTATGCTGAACCATCTTTGTAATCGCATCGCGTCCAGGTCCTAGATACTTACGTGGGTCAAACTCTGTAGGATTCTCTATCAAAACGCGACGAATCTCAGCTGTCATAGCAAGTCTCAAATCTGTATCGATGTTAACCTTGCAGATTCCGTACTTAGTGGATTCTCTAATCATCTCTTCAGGTACACCCTGTGCTCCTGGAATCTGTCCACCAAACTCGTTGCAACGGTCCACGAATTCCTTCAAAACTGAAGATGCTCCGTGTAGAACAAGTGGTGTGTCTGGAAGAAGGCTGTGAATCTTCTTTAGTCTCTCGTAGTCGAGGTAAGGCTCGCCTGTGAACTTGTAAGCACCGTGGCTTGTACCGATTGCGATAGCAAGTGAATCAACGCCTGTGCGCTCTACGAATTCAACTGCTTCGTCAGGGTCGGTAAATGTAGCGGAGCGTGCATCAACTTTGATGTTATCTTCAACTCCAGCTAGCTTGCCGAGCTCAGCTTCTACTACAACACCGTGAGCGTGTGCGTACTCAACAACCTGCTTTGTCAAAGCGATATTCTCTTCGAATGGGTGCTTTGATCCGTCAATCATAACGGATGTGAACCCGTCGTCGATGCACTTCTTGCATATATCAAAATCTTCTCCGTGGTCGAGGTGCAGTGCGATATCAAGACCTGTGTCTTCGATAGCAGCCTCTACAAGCTTTAGCAGGTATGCAGGCTTTGCGTACTTACGTGCGCCAGCAGAAACCTGAAGAATCAAAGGTGCGTTCTCTATGCTCGCCGCATCTACGATACCCTGAATGATTTCCATGTTGTTGACATTGAATGCGCCTACTGCATAGTCGTTCACTAATGCTTTCTTAAACATCTCTTTTGTTGTTATAAGTGCCATTGTACTCCTCCCTTAAAATAACCGCGTGCCAATGGCGACGCGGAGACTTGAGCCTGAACTGAGGCTATTTAGATAACACTGCTTGTATGATGTCAGACTGTGACTTGCCTGCATCGAATTTATAGGTTCCTGGGATAATTGATGTAGGGTCTAGACCAAGCTGCTCTGACAAAGCAGCAAAATCGTCGTATGACTTAAAAAGACCTGCCTCAACTAGTCCGTTAACTGCATCTGTAGCTGTTCCTGATGGAACCTTAACTGACATATTGTTCTTAAGGACTCCGTCCTTCCAAATAGTTCCGTCCTCTACGGTACTCTTTTCGGAGTTGTTTTTATCGTTGTCCTTCTTGTCCTTATCGGATTTTTCGTTCTTCTTATCCTTATCCTTGGATGTGTCATTAGCCTTGGTATCCTCAGTCTTCTGGCTAGTCTGAACGGTCTGAGCAGCGACTGTCTTTGGATAACGCATTATTATATCGACGCGCCACAGAATCAAAAAAGCTGCAATAGCTAGAATGCCGAGCACGATGACTATGTCATTGAAATTATAGAAAAAATCCTTTAACCTTTTCAAAATGCTTGCCTCCTGAAATTCTTAGAGTTACTTATAATTTATCATATTTCACAGTTTTACACAAATACATTTTGCATAAGGTTTGGGGATGGTATATAATTATTTTGTGAAGATAATAGGAATTAATGATAACGAATCCGGCCAAAGACTGGACCGTTTTTTACGAAAATATTTGAATAATGCACCGCTTTCTCGAATATATAAGGCGATACGAAAGGACATTAAGATCAACGGCAAAAGATGTAAAGAAGATTACATTTTGCAAGTTGGAGATGAGATGTCACTTTTCATATCTGATGATGAGCTATCTTCCTTAACCAAGGAAAAGCCACGCAATAGAGCAAAGCGACAGTTTACGATAGTCTATGAGGATGCGCATATCATCGCTGTAAGCAAGCCTTTTGGACTTCTTACTCATGGAGACAGTTTTGAGAAGAAAAACCATTTGGCAAACCAGGTCGTAGACTATTTGATAGAAAAGGGTGATTATGATCCACGCGTGGAGAAATCCTTTACTCCAGCACCTGTTAATCGACTTGACAGAAATACGACTGGCATAGTGCTATTTGGCAAAAATGCACAGTCCCTAAGGGAGCTGAACAAGCATATTAGGGAAAGAGGAAGCATAGAGAAGTTCTACATGACGATAGTCAAGGGTGAACTTAGAGAGAAGCTCCACTTGCAGGATTTCATGGTCAAGGATAGGGAGAAAAACCTCGCTTCCATCGTGAGTGAGAAGCAGGCTGCTCGCATGGGGGGCAAGGCTCTCAGCATGGAGACCTTTGTTGAACCAGTGGAGTCATGCAATGACTACACATTAGTGAAGGTGCAGATAGTAACCGGAAGAACACACCAGATAAGACTTCATATGTCCAAGGCAGGTTATCCTGTAATCGGCGATGTTAAATACGGTGACAAGAAGGTAAATCAGTTTGTGTCACGTAAATTTTCACTAAACACACAGTTACTTCACGCATATGAGTTAAAATTTTTGATAGAGGATGGAACTTTGTCATATATGAATGGCAAGGTTTTGACATGTGAATTGCCTGAAGAATTTCAGAGGATATATAGAGGGTTACTTAGGGAGAAAGATGGAAAAAGAATCCAAATCGAGAACAAATTTAATACTCAGGAAGTGCCAGATCTCAAGGAATACCTGAAGAATGAACCTCCACTAATAGATAAATCTAAAAGCGAAGAATCATCTGAAGAGGGCTTGAGCCAGGAGTCTGGCAGCAATCCAAGTCAGACTCAGCAGGACGTAAGCTCAGGAGAGCAGACACCTTCAAGACGTCGTAGAAGACGCAATCAGAAGGCAGAGCCAGCGAAGAAGACAACGGGTGGATTCGTCAAAGAGTGGGGCAAGGACGTTGCAATTGCGGTTGTAATTGCCATCCTTGTGATGCAGTTCATCAAGCCAACAATTGTAAAGCAGCGCTCCATGCAGCCTAACTTCTACACGAACGATTATCTGTTTATCAGTAAACAGTCCTACAAGTTATTTGGTGGACAGCCTGAGAGAGGCGACGTAATCGTATTCAAATCTAAGCTTGAGGACGCCGAGGGCGAAACCAAGATGCTTATCAAGAGAGTAATAGGTGTGCCAGGCGATGTAATTAGCATTCATGACGGCAAGGTTTATATAAATGGCAAGGAAACCGACGATAATTACACAATGGATAACTACACGACCGGAGATATTACAGAGCTAGTGGTTCCGGCAGATCACTTGTTCTGCATGGGTGACAACAGAGCCGTGAGCATCGATAGCAGATCCGATAGTGTAGGGCTTGTTTCATACAAGGACATTGTCGGCAAGGTCGTATTCAGGGTATTCCCACTACGTAAGTTTGGCACAATTCACAATCCATACAAGAATTAGAGGATTGAAATGGCAAATAAACAAAGAAAAATGATAGCTAACAATAAGAAGGCGCGTCATGACTATTTCATAGAGGAGACCTATGAGGCAGGAATTGTTCTCACGGGTACCGAAATCAAGTCAGCACGTCTTGGTAAGGTCAGCATCAAAGAAAGCTACGCGCGAATCGAAAAAGAAGAGATGATGATATACGGAATGAATATCAGCCCTTATGAGCAGGGAAATCGCTTCAATGTAGATCCGCTCAGACCGCGAAAGCTTCTTCTTCACAAGAGGGAAATTCGCAAGCTAATTGGTGCAACCAAGCTAAAGGGTCTCACGCTAGTTCCTCTGACTATGTATATAAACGAGGCAGGCCTAGCGAAGCTAGAGATTGCTCTTGCTCGAGGTAAGAAGAACTACGATAAGAGAGACGCTATAGCAAAGCGCGATGCTTCAAGAAACATGGAGCGCGCAATGAAGCAAAGATAGATTCCTGGCTGCAGGATAGGATGGCTTGAGCCTGCGTAATCCTGCATTTGCTAGGGTATATCATATATAAGTAAGGCGAAGCTTTGACTCATGAACATGGGGATGTAAAGGTTTCGACGGGGGTGTAGAAGCCCGATAAGCGAGCCGTGGTTCCGGATCCACGTAAAAAGTCGGACGTTAAATATAAACGCTAAAAATAACAACAAACTCGCATTTGCTGCTTAATTAGCAGCCCGCGTGCCTATTCAGGTTCACCTACAGGCCTGATGTCGGCATCGACTATGTAGGAAAACTTTGCGGTGAGGCCCGTAACCGTAAGGGACTAACGGGATAACTGTGGTAGTAGTCTGCTGATGAGCGGCTGCCACGGCGAAAATTTATTCATCAGCTGCGCTCGGAGAAAATCGAGTGGAAATGCTTTCGGACGCGAGTTCGACTCTCGCCATCTCCACCAAAACAAGCTGCCCCGCGACTGGATTAACCAGAGTGGTTAGGCAGCTTTTTCGTTAGTGCTGCTTGCGATTGATGAAACTTGTTGAAACCAATGCAGTTGCAGTACAAACATGAACTTTGAACATAAGAAAGTAATACAACCATAAAAAAATAAGAAAAGGAAAAAAATATGAAAATCAAAGTGACAAAAAGACCGACAACTACAAAAGAAAAAGTTATTGGAGGAGTAGGGTGGATAGCAGTGATTGGGTGCATTGCTTATCTAATTATGAAATAGAACTGTATGTGTCGAATGAAAGTATATCGGATATACTGAACTCGTACCCAACACAAGGAGCAAACTATGCAAAACATTATTATCAGAGAAGCAACTGCCGCCGATGCGGCAGCCTGCATGGAGCATTCAAGAAGAGTGGGAGCTGAAACTGATAATCTTTCGTTTGGAGCGGATGGATTTCCTATTTCACTTGAAGGCGAGAAGGAATATATAGAAATGATGCATGCGGATCCTCACTCCGTTCTTTATGTTGCCGTAAGGGGTGATGAGGTCGTGGGCACAGTCAGCCTAAATGGTCTTCCGAGGAGGATGAGCCATCGTGCTGAGCTGGGGATTACTGTTTTGATGTCTGAATGGGGCAAGGGTCTTGGCAGTAGGCTCATGGAAACGGTGATTGACTTTGCCGAAAAAAGTGGCATTGAAATCATTGAACTTGCTGTTAGAAGTGACAATGAGAGAGCGATTAGACTCTATAAGAAACACGGTTTTGAGAGTGTTGGGGTGTATAAATCATATTTCAAAATAGACGAAAAATACGCTGATTTCAAGCTTATGAATCTATATTTGATATAGGTTAATTCATTTGACGGTGGATAAAAAATTATTATATAATTTTATTGTAAGAGGGAAACAGGTGCAAGTCCTGTGCGGTCCCGCCACTGTGAGTCAGGTTACATTATGACAAGCCAGATACCTTAAACTCCATCTTGCGATGTACATGGGAGTTATGTTTTTTTGGTGCGTAAATACGGTCGCATATTGGCGACTTTTTTATTTCCAAAAAAGTAAACTATTTTTATGAAAGGAAATGCAAATGAAACAAGCAAGCAGAACTAGAAAATTATTAGCATTTGTTTTACTTGTTGCTATGACGCTTAGCAGTGTTCAATTCGCCTTTGCGAATACTGGAGCGACTCCAGAAAACACGACTAATAGTGATAGTCAGGTAAGTGAAAGAGCAGCGCAGCCACGTGCAGCAGCTGATAAACCTTCGACGGTAGATGAGACCAAGAATAAGCTCGATGAACCGCATTTTTGCCATTGTCGCAATGAACAAAGAGGATGGACTCATCTTTGAGCCACACAATATTTGGGTGGTAGATAAGGAGCCTATTTGGCTTGCGCTTAAGAACAGCGGACATAGTTTTGAGGATCTAGATACCGAAATTAAGAAAATTGACGGCAAGGTTGGAAACTACGTCAGATACTATAACGGAGAAAAGTACGATCTTAGCGGACTAGGCAAGGACGCTGGAGCACTCGTTTTCACAGAGAGACTCGATGCTGATGTTAAAACAAAGGAATATCAGACACTTGTTGCTCTCCTAGCTGACCACAAGAGCAAGCCCGAAGAGGAGAGACAGTTTGACGATGTCAAAGCGGCTTACGAGAAGGCTTTGCGTGAGCTTCCAACAGCTGATAAGGAGAAGGCTGTTGCTTTGACGAATGAGCTTAAGGATGCCTATAAGAAGTACAAGGCATGGAATTCTGAGGAAAAGGCAAAAGTAAGCTTTAATGTGACTATGGATGGTAGGGCTGTTAGCGGTGCTAGTGTTTCTGCTGTCAATAAGTATGGCAAGGAATTCAAGGGTACAAATGGAGCGGCACTTGCTTTGAATAGCGGTGAGTATAAGTTTGTCGTGACCCATGGACAGAACGAAGTCAGTGGAACATTTACAGTGGCTGCAGGGGAGAAGAAGGCAATCGATACTCCTTTGATGCTTGATAACATGATTGCTGATATGAAGTTCATGTCGGGAAATCCAGCTAAGACAGAGCTTCACACAGTTAAGAATGGATATAATGTTACAACAAAGCCATACGATGCAGATTCAGATCTCTATGTAAATATTAAAGCAAATGACGGTGCTCCAAAGGGATATTCTTGGAAGTACAAGCTTTATGCTGTTTACAAAGGTGTATATGATGGCAGGGACTATGGAGATGAGAGTGAATCAAAGAACGTAATTCCATGGGCGAGCAATAATAGAAAGCTCAAGAATGTAATCAACTATGGTATGTCGGCAGATAGCTTTAAGATCAAAGTAGTTCATCAGTTAGAGAATGGCTACATTCAGAGACAGTACTATCCGGTTGATACTCAAAGATTACCAACGCTAAGTAAGCTCGAGGTGACCGATAAGAATGGAAATTCTATACCGCTTAACTTTGATCCTGAGACTATGAGCTATGGCTTTGATACTACGGATGATAAGGTTACACTTGATTTAGCGACGCAGAGAAAGAATGCAAATGCAAGCTTCGGAAGTGCAGCCGAAGGATATCTGATCCGAATAAATGATAATTTTGTTGAGGCAGGCAAGCATGAAGTAAATACAAGTCAGGGCTCTTTAACTATTTCGGTAATGAACACAAATACATATACCGAGAATTCTTACAGAGTAGATATCAATAAGGTGCCTAGCTATAGGGTTACGGTCAAGAAAGCAAAGGGCGTTGACGTAAAGCTTGTAAACCAAATGGGTGGTTCAATCAAAGCTGATCAGGTCAAGGATACAGAGGCTATCTTTAATGTCGGAGCTGGCAATTATGAGTGGGTTTCAACCCTAGATAAGGACTATCACGCAAAAGCATCAATCAAAGTCGAAGCTGGCAAATCCAACACCTTTGAAGCCAAGACACCAGTTAAGGAAGCTTTGATAAACTCGCTTTCAACTGCGAGAAACTACAATGTAAATCCACCTAACACATTTAAAGAGGCAAGTGGAAAGAGCTTTGATTGGAAGGATCATAGCTATAAGTATGTGGTTCCAGACTACTCGAGCATCTTTGATGTAAAGATTGAGAAGGCTAGCAATGATATCGTTATTACAAGAGGCGACTACACTACCTACGATGGAACAAAGACAAAGGCCGAAAATTGGTTTACTGGAGTTAGCTCTCAGAAAATAAACAAGTTTATCAATGTCGGTGGACTAAATAACTCTGTGAATTTGACAGCGTCAAAGAAATCAGGTGGAGTTACATACTATCAGGACTACAAGATTAGCACAGTTAGAAGCACATCGCTTCATTCACTTGATATAACAGATAATTTTGGTAAGACAGTTGAGCTTTATGCGAACGGAAAGACTGGCTATTTCGATACGGTAAACAAGTATCAGGCTGAGGTTCCTAGCGATGTAAACTCAATTGACCTAAGCCTCACCTTTCCTGGAGAGGACGAAAGTGAAGAGGCTGTTGGAAGGTATGTTGCAAAGATTCGTGGAAATGACTATGTAAGAACTCAGGACGGTAAAGCTATCAAAGTGAACCTAGAACTTGACGCAAGCAAGTCTGAGGAAGATGTTGAAATCGAAGTTGTAAATACAGAGACAGGAAATATAAGCAATAAGTACACTATTAAGGTGTCAAAGGCACAGCCTGTGGCGGTTAGATTCAATACAAATCCTAAGGATTCACGTATAAGCCTAAAGAATGAGAAGAGCGGCAAGGCTGTAAGTCCAGAGGCTGACGGAAGCTTCCTTCTTGTTAATGGAACATCATACACTTACACAGTAACACATGCTGACTATATTGCTCAGTCAAAGACCTTTAAGCAGGCTAATCAGACATCTATAAATGTAAGCCTTGTAAAGGCTCCAGTAAATTCAAGCTAAACAAGGATCTAAAGGCGGAGTGGCCAAACTTTAGATACGACACTAATAACAATGGCGTTCTAAACTACCCACTTCCAAGAAATGCGTCGGAAACAGCACTTTACTGGGCTACAAAGTTTGGATCTGCTGATATGTACGGTTCACTCGGATGCCCGATTATGGTAGATGGATACATATATAACTATGCAGGAACAACAATCCTGAAGTTCGACTCCATGACGGGTGAAATCGTAAAAACTGCTCAGATGAAGAAGAAATCTTCATTTGCCATAAATGCACCTACTTACGCTGAGGGAATGATTTCGTGGGTCTTGAAGACGGAACGATTCAGGCCTTTGATGCAGAGACCTTAGAGTCGCTATGGATTTACGAAGCACCTCGCGGAGGACAGCCAAACTGTCCAATTGCCTACAAGGACGGCTATATCTACACAGGCTTCTGGGTTGGCGAAGAAAGCAGAGCAGAATTCGTTTGTCTATCAGTTACAGACGAGGATCCAACAAGACCTGATGAAGTTAAGTCAGCTTCATGGGTTCACGAAGGAAGCGGTTACTACTGGGCAGGTGCTTATGTAGGAAACGGAAATGCTGGTGCGATAGAAGTTGCATCAAAACAGGCGAGAACCTACATAGTTGTCGGCTCAGATGACGGAAAGAGCACAGGAACAGCTTATGGTGAGCTTCTTTCACTAGACCCAATAAACGGAAGAGTAATTGACTCAATCAAAGATACCTTTGTTGGCGATATCAGAAGCACAATAATGTTTGATAAGGAAACAGCAAGGTATTACTTTGTTACAAAGGGTGGATACTTCTGCTCAGTCAAGCTAAATGAGGACGGAAGCTTTGATAGAGATTCCATCAAAACGCTTTCGCTCCTTCCAAAGAACTACCAGAAGTATCTATCAGGTAGCTCAAAGTCATACATTCCTATGAGTGCATCAACTCCTGTGATTTACAAGGGAAGAGCATATATAGGCGTTGGTGGAAGCGGAAATTTCGCTCCATATAGTGGACATAATATATCAGTAATTGACCTTAAGAGTAACACTATTGCATACTCAATTGAGACTAGAGGATATCCACAGGCGAGCAGCCTGCTGACAACAGCATACGAGAAGGATGACCATAGCGTATACGTATACTTCTTTGAAAACCTGACACCAGGAAAGATGAGAGTTATCAAGGATAAACCAGGTCAAACTGCACCGTCTGAGGTACAGATTGAAACAGACAACAGGCAGAACCAGTATACAGTTGCGCCTACGCTTTTCACTCCATCAGGTGCTCATGCTCAGTATGTAATTTGTAGCCCTATCGCTGATGAATACGGAAATATATATTTCAAGAATGATTCGTCGCATATGTTCATGATAGGACCTACAATTAAAGAAATTAGGATTACACAGAAGCCTAAGAAGACTGAGTACACAGTGGGAGAAACTTTTGATCCTACAGGACTTAAAGTTGAGGCGGTATACAGTACTGGTAAGACTAGAGATATAACAAAATATATAGGTTACAATACAAATCCACTTAGTCTGGATGATGAGGACTTTGAAATCAGACTTAAACAGGATCAAGAATGTATCAGGATAAGAATGGAAAGACCGATGTCACATACCTTCCTCCTACTGCATTCCTCGACCTAACAATTAAGCTAAAGCAAAAAGAAGAACCTGCAAAGGAACCTTTGAGAATAGCTGGCGTAGATCGATATGAGACTTCACTGAAAGTAGCTGAACAGCTTAGGAAGGTCATGAATGTTGATAAGTTTGATGCAGTAGTTGTTGCCTATGGTGATAATTATGCGGATGCGCTTTCAGGAGCATATCTTGCAAAGGTGAATAATGCACCACTTCTTTTGATTAACGAACACAATATGCAGGGTGCTTTAGACTATATCAATAAGTACCTTAAGCCTGGAAAATCAAGCAAGGTCTACCTGCTAGGCGGAAAGGCTGTAATGCCAGAGGCTATGAAAACGAAACTTGAAAATAAATTCACTGTAAAGAGAATTTCTGGAGAAGATCGTTTTGCAACCAATATGGCCATCCTAAAAGAGGCTGGTGTTAACAATGAGGAAATTTTGATCTGCTCAGGCTATGGATTTGCCGACAGCCTCTCGGCGTCAGCATCAGGACGACCAATACTGATTGTAGATAACTCCTTGTCGAGCGAACAGCTTACATACCTAAAGAGTATAAATAGCAGAAAATACACTATAATAGGTGGATATATATCCGTGAGCAGAACTGTTGAGGGAACGCTTAAGGGAATGGGAACCACAGCAAGAGTATTTGGAGAAGACAGATATAGAACTTCAACAGAAATTGCAAAAGTTTTTTTCTTTAAAAAAACCTAATAGTGTAGTCATTGGATACGGTGATAATTTCCCAGACGGACTTTGTGGAGGTGTGCTCGCAGAAAAACTAGGTGCGCCACTACTTTTGATAAATGGGAATAATACTGAATCAGCTAGTGAATATGTGAAATCCAACTCTATTAAGGAACAAATCGTTCTTGGAGGAAAAACTTTTATACCTGATTCAGCACTTAATGCCATAATTAGATAGTTACAGTAATACAAAACCCGCTTGCAATGCAAGCGGGTTTTGTTAATGATATTCTTAGTTCTTAACTAGTTATCTTCTCTCTGGAAGTGCTCTTTTGCAAAGTCCATCTCCTGAACGAACTCAGCTGTTCCTAGGTATTTTCCGTTCTTGTCACGCACTGCCATGTACTTGATTAGCATTGTCTTGCCCTGCTTTTCTGCCCATACTGGGAATTCGTCTCTAACGCCGTTTCTGAAGTCCTCGATGATTGTTCTAACCATTGGCTCAATCTTAGGAGGGTGGCAGGAGAAAACTTCTCTATCTATAGCCATAGAAGGTCTCTTAAAGAGCTTTGGTCCTTCGTTAAAGTAGCGGTTGATATTGTTTTCATCTACGAATGTAATCTCAACTGGAATTGTGTTCAAAAGAGCAGTTAGCTGCTCAAGAGTAACGTGTCCGCCAGGCATTACAATTTCATCGTTATTAGACGATGATGTAGCATTTTCAACAGTTTCACCTTCTGGCTTCTTATCGAACATTGTCTTCTCATATTCCTCAGCCTCTGGCCAAACATTGGCAACGACGCCCATGCAGTCTGCGTAGTCCTTGGAGTCGTGATAGATTCTATACCACTCTTCAGTAGCAAAGTTAAGTGCACAGATAGGGAAGAGGATATTTGACTCCTTGTAGATCATCTCTTCAGCTCTTGTCAAAACTGCTGAAACCCTTTCGAACCATGCGTCATCAAAAGCGCGGTTCTTTGTTAGAGCAGTCATCTCATCTCTAATCTCATCGTCAACAGTCCACATAACATTTGATGGACCTGAAATGCCGTACTTTACATTTAGGTGAGGGTAGATAAGGTCGCCTTTTTCCGCATAGTGGATAGCGATTTCTCTTACGCCCTCAAACTTATTTAGAATCTCTTCGTTGCTAGCTTTGTTTTCGATAGCGGCTCTTGTGTCGCTGATTCTCTGAGCTAGAGCATCGTTTTCACGTGTCAAAGTTTCGAGTGGGTGGCCAGGGATTGCAATTAGGCTTGATGCAAGCTGAAGCTTGTCCTGCTGAAGCTTTTCTCTTTCCTCTGCTGTGCTCATTGGGCCAGTGCTGTTAGCAGCTAGAGTGTTCTTAATCTCTTCCTGCTTCTTTGCCTTCATTGACTCAATTACAGCGTTTCCAGCATTTGCAATCTTCTCCTCCTGTGTTGCACCGTGGAAAAGTGCTGAGTGCAGGTCGCAAAGCTTCTGAATCTCAGTAATTGGAGTTCCTTCTGCGATAAGCTCCTGCTCAGCCTGCATAATCTCTGAAGCGTCAACGCTGTTAAACTTCTCAACAAAGTCAGATCTAACAGACTCTAGTTCTTCGCCTTCTCCAAGTCTTTTTAGGTAGCCCTTGAGAAGCGCAGTTCTTTCTTCCTTTGATTCAGGTGCGCCAGAAGGCTTAACATCTTCGCTACCTGCCCCATCTAGGTTTATTGTGCTTGGCATCTCGCCAACGAGCTGAAAGCCATTTGATGTGAGAGTGCTAACAACATCTAGCATTGAAATGCCCTTCATCTTTGCACCCTTTGGAATTGTCATGATCTTTCCAATTGAGTTGAGCATTGCTTTCTTGTTTATCTCTGTGAATCCTAGATCGTACATAATCTGCTGTAGTTCAGGGTATTCTTTAACTAGGTCGTGTACTGAACGGTTTAAATCTAATGGTTTCATATCTATTCTCCTTTTAAAATCAATTATCCTAATATGAGCCTCGGCCCATTTGCTATCTTTTATGTCTCTATTATACATATACACAAAAGATAATTATGTAACATCGGTTACATTTTTTGATGGAAAATAATTTTATACAATTTTTTATCAAAAGTAGAAGCCTATGTGGTCGCGCGCCTAAATCCACAGGGCGACAGCGACATTCCATCAAAAGGGCTACTCGTTGTTTTTGAGCGCCTCAGAAATCGGAATCCTTTTGATGTGTCTAAACTGCAAAGCAGCTGATACGATAAAGCTAGCGACAGATATTATCAAAGTTTTGACATATACGGACGTACTGATGTATAAATCTACCCAGCCTGAGAAGGAGCTAGTTGATATTTTATATGATACCGCCATGATTTTAGTGCCGATAGGTATGCTCAAAACAAGACTTATCAGGAAGATTATCGCACTTGAAATTACATATAGCTTTGCAATTTCAGAGCTTCTGTAGCCCAAAATCTTTATAAGGGATATTGAAACTACATTATTATCTAGAATAACCTTAGTGACTAGGTAAGCCAAGATGATGCTCATTATTGCTGAGACGAACACTACCATTTCGAAGATACCTGCCATGGAATTAAGCATTTGATCTGCAATGGCAGTGTAATCCTCAGGAGTGTTTATAACATGGATATTGCTTTCTGGAATGTCTTTGAGTTTCTCATTTGTAAGGTATGAATTGAACCAGTCGTCAGGTTTATCAAAGTCCTTTCTGAAGAGGCTTTGCCTCATGAATATCGAAAGTCCCTGCTTGTATTCATAGCTTCCAGCAATTTTATATGTGTAGCTTTTGTCTTTGTATTCAGTTGTAAGCTTTATTTTGTCACCGACCTTGAGGTCGTATTTCTGAAGGTAGCTATCACTTACGAGGACGGATTTATCGTCCTTAGGTAGTTTAGGCATATTCTTATAGTATGCTGACTTATCAGGAACGCCTAAAACATAGATATCGTCTGGATTTTCGAATCCTTTCTGCTTGTATTTTAGGGTGTTTACACAAATCTTTTCTGCATTCTTGTTTGCGGTTTCAGTAGGAGTTTTTAGCACATACTGGTATTTTGCCGGAGCGGTCTTGGCTACCGTGTCCTTGTAGTGAATAAAGAGCGTTTGCATTGTCATGCTGTAAATCATCAGCGTGCTAGCAAAGACAACTCCGAGGAACAAAACTAGGAAGTTTCCTTTATTCTGAAGGATTACTCTCAGCCTGAATCTAGACATAAAGCTCAAAGGTGGAAGTTTGGTAGCATTCTTTGATTTATTTCTCTTAAGGTCATGTCTTAGGAACTTAAGCGGCGAACGCCTGAGCGAATAGCTGATAATCAAAAGGTTTACGAGCAAAACTATGATTATCGTCGAAACTGTCGTCGCATAAAAAGCATATGAACTCCAAGTCATCTTAAATGGAGGAAGCGAGTAGGAATTATAGTAAAGCCCTGCAACGAGGCCTTTAAAAATAGGTGTATCCTAGGATATTTCCCAAAATCGCAGAGAGTAAGCTAATGAGTATAGGAATTCTCATATAGTGCCATGTTAGTTCGGCACGTGTATATCCAGATGCGAGCAGAGTTCCGACAGATTTCGATTCCTTATCTATCATACTAAGCGTTGTAATGGCAAAGATAAACGCCATTATTATCATGACTATGGCAAGCAAAACGAGTATTACGGATTGATCCCTACCCATGTCGTTTCCCGTAAATATTATTGCCTGATTTTCCTTGGCCGGTATGAATTCATCAAGAGTGATTTGCTGATAGGCCGCCTTGATAGCAATATACTTAGCTAAGTCATCATAGAGCTTTTTTTGTTTAGTTTCGCTAAGGTTTTTACTATTCTTCCATGCGAATACAGGCGTTGTTGCAGCATCGCTTAAGCGATCAAAGCCTTCGTTTGTAACTGTTGCTACTGTGAAGTCTTGAGCATTAAAAATGGTGTCCGTATTCTTTGGGAATAGGGCGCTGTAGTCGGAAAAGAGCTATGAGTCCGACTATCTTAAAAGCTCTTACCTTTCAATTTGACGGTGTCGCCGATTTTCAGGGAATTGTTTTTTTGGCAAAAGAGTCTATCTATGCCAAGCTCATCGCTCTTTTCTGGAAGCCTGCCATCCATGAGACTCGCTTTGTTCACCTTTTCACGGTTTACAAATATACGATATTTATTTTTGCCAACTTTCACTTCCTTGTATGATATGTCATAGAGCTTAACATCGTTTTCGTCTTCAATACTCTTTATAAAACTTTCATCAGGAGTAGCAGAAAGGCGAAAGTGACCGTCTTCTATATTGTATTTATCAAAGCTCTCGTTATATGTAACTTCCATGCTATGGTCGGTCGCAAGCATACCGGATGTAAATCCAATCATCAAAGTTATAAAACAAAATATAGCTAAATATCTTCCCCACTCGTGTTTTAGCTCGCGTTTAGTTCGTTTATTTAAAGGGTTTCGCATGTCACACCTACCAATCTAGATCAGCTGCTGAAATCTTGCTCTGGTTATGGTAAGACTCTCTCACAGTACCGTCTCGAAGCGTGATTACAGTGTCCGCCATATTCTTGATTGCATCGTTGTGGGTTACAATGATAATTGTGCTTTGATATTTCTTGTTAACCTCGCTGATAAGGCTGAGAATTTCCTTTGATGTATTGTAGTCAAGCGCGCCAGTCGGCTCGTCACACAGCAGTAAATCAGGGTTTTTAACAATGGCTCTACCTATGGAAACTCTCTGCTGTTGGCCACCCGAAAGCTGATTTGGAAGCTTGTGCTGGTGCTCCGTAAGACCAAGAGTTTCAATTAAATCGTCGATATCTAGTGGCCTTTTGCTAAGATAGGCTCCGACCTCTATGTTTTCTCTGGCCGTGAGGTTGGGAATTAGGTTGTAGAACTGAAAAACGTAGCCGAGGTGGTTACGCCTGTAGTTAGAAAGTTCCTTTTGATTCATGCTCTCTATTGCAGAACCGTCTATAACAATGGAACCTGAATCTGCGCTTTCTATGCCGCCGATGATGTTTAGAAGTGTTGACTTGCCAGAGCCTGATGGACCGAGCAAAACACATAACTCACCACGTTCTATATCCAGACTAATACCATTCAAAACCTTCGCAAGGCTGTCGCCGTAGCCGTAGGATTTGTTGATTTCTTCAATTTGTAAAAACATTACTGTCCTCCTAAAGTTTTATGACAATCCAATTTTGATACATAGCGTAGCTTACATACATCAAAAGAGGATTTTGCAATATTTGTGCACAGAAGTTAGCATAGACTAACTTAACAAAAATAATTATAAAAACTATGACTTAAAAAGATACAAGGGTTCATAGAAATAAATAGGATAAATTTTATTTTTGTGTGATTGAAACAAAAAAATAAAGGGTAATATTTTTTTCACTATAAGACAATATTAGGTATTAATTACTTAAAAACTATTTGATATAATTTATAACATGAAATGTTTATTTCAGGAGGTGTAGACATGGCAAAGATTTACAAGAATGTAACAGAGCTTATAGGAGGAACACCACTGCTTGAGGTAAAGAACATCGAGGCGGCGGAAAATCTCGAAGCGAGAGTCCTTGTTAAGCTAGAATATCTAAATCCAGCAGGCAGTGTTAAGGATAGAATCGCAAGAGCTATGATAGAGGATGCAGAGGCTAAGGGTCTGCTAAAGAAGGGAAGCACTATCATTGAGCCAACATCAGGAAACACAGGAATCGGGCTTGCTTCAGTAGCAGTATCAAAGGGATATAGAATCATTTTGACAATGCCTGAGACCATGAGTGTTGAGCGTAGAAACATCCTTAAGGCTTATGGAGCAGAGCTCGTTTTGACAGATGGATCAAAAGGAATGAAGGGTGCAATCGCAAAGGCTGAGGAGCTCTCAAAGGAAATTGAGAATAGTTTCATCCCAGGACAGTTTGTGAACCCTGCAAACCCTAAGGCTCATGAGGAGACAACAGGTCCTGAGATTTGGGAAGATACAGATGGAGAGGTAGATATCTTCGTATCAGGCGTAGGTACTGGTGGAACAGTTTCTGGAACAGGAAGATACCTTAAGAGCAAGAAGCCTAGTGTAAAGGTAGTTGCTCTTGAGCCAGAAGATTCAGCTGTAATCTCTGGGGAGGCAGCCGGTCCTCATAAGATTCAGGGAATCGGAGCAGGGTTTATTCCAGATACTCTAGATAAAGCTGCATTTGATGAGGTTCTTAAGGTTAGCAATGATGAGAGCTTTGAAGCTGCAAAGCTTCTAGCACACAAGGAAGGTGTCCTCGTTGGAATTTCTTCTGGTGCTGCTTTGAGCGCTGCACTAAGACTTGCAAAACTGCCTGAGAACAAAGGAAAGACAATAGTTGCGCTTCTTCCTGACAGTGGAGATCGCTACTATTCAACTCCATTATTCACAGAGTAAAATTTGTAGATAGATTAAATTACCCGTATTCACAACATAGTGGATGCGGGTTTTTGCATTTGGGGAATTTCTAGTTTTGCTTTTAACTCATGGTGATACATGATAACATATTGCCGAGGAGATTTTTGATGAATACAGATTTAATTTTTTTAAAAATTTTTTTATATGGATGCGCAGTATTTCTATCAATTTTTCAGGGCAACGCAGCGGTGTATTTGTTTAATAAAATGCCGGCAGAGTGGCTTTGTGACTACGATGAGGATCCATCTGAGGAGCTTATGCGCAGGGATGTGCAGAGGGTTAAGAGCATGCCGTGGAAGTATATTTTCAGTATGCTATTTATCGTTATCAATATGACACTAGTGAGAGAAGACCTTCAGTTTGCAATAGCTACTAGTTTTACGCTATGGCTTCTTCTTGAACTTGCTATCGCTGATGTGAAATACAATATTTTACCTGACCAGCTGATAATTTTGCTTGGAGTTTGTAGTGTAGGCTTCATACCATATAAGGATGACTTTTGGGAAATTTTGTCTGGTGGAATAATCGCATTTGTGATTATCTTTGTTATCGCACTGATGGGAAAGCTTTGCTATCGCAAGAATACGATGGGCGGTGGAGACATCAAGCTGTTTACTGCCATTGGGCTAATATGTGGAAGCTTCGGAAGTATTTTTATTTTGGTAGGAAGCTACATGCTTTTAGCCATTCATGCCATTTGCCTTTTGGTATACGCAGTGGCAAGACCTAAGTACAAGCTAAAGGAATATCTTCCTATGGCACCGTACATAGCGATTATTACAGCAATTTACCTGATATTCTTCTGGGACATTAGGTTTATATAATATTTTATATAGCTGTACAGTGGCAATTTTGATATAATATTGTTTATGGAAAAAAATATTCTTTTGACATTGGAATACGACGGCAGCCTATTTCACGGCTGGCAGGAGCAGGACGGACAGATAACCGTTCAGGGAAAGCTCGAGGAAGCACTGAGTTTGGTGTGCCAAAAACCGATTAAGGTTTCGGGAACGAGCAGAACTGACGCGGGGGTTCATGCGCTTGCTCAGTGTTGTAATTTCAAGGAGGATATTGAGATACCCACAGATAGAATCGCGCGTGCCGTAAACAATATGCTTTCAGGTGGGAGATACGGTGCTGGCAGTAAGCTCAGTGCGATTAGAGTGTTATCAGCAGAAGAAAAACCTGAAGATTTTCACGCACGTTTTGACTGTAAGGGAAAGAAGTACATCTATAGAGTATGCGATGAAGGTGTCAGCGTATTTGAGCGCAACTATTGTTACTTTGTAGATGAGAAGCTAGATGTTGATGCTATGAATGAGGCTTGCAAGTATCTAGTTGGAACTCATGATTTTGCTGCGTTTCAGTCGGCTGGAGGAAATCCCCGCAAGACAACGGTGAGGACTATAAGTGCTGCGAAAACTAGCAGAATTGATAAGGCTGGGGGCGGCTCAGAGGTACGGATAGAAGTCTGTGGTGATGGATTTCTCTATAATATGGTGAGAATTATCACAGGAACCTTAGTCGAGATAGGCAGTGGAAAAAGAGCACCGAGCGATATGGAATCAATAATTTCAAGTGTTGATAGGAAGCAAGCGGGTCATACTGCACCGCCATGCGGGCTCTACCTCGCAGAAATCTATTTTGAGGATTTATTTGATCAGGAGTAGATATGGATTTAAATGTAGATCTAAATATATATGAGATATTAGCGGCTTTTGGTATGTCAGTCGTGGTTGCTTTTGTGTTTACTCCAATAAGCATCAAGATTGCTCACCTAATAGGCGCAATAGATGTGCCTAAGGATTGGAGAAGGATGCATCAGAGGCCAATTCCTCGTTTTGGAGGACTTGCTATATTTGCTGGTGTGATGGTAACTCTTGCTGTATTGCAGTGGGATGAGCCGAAGATTAGGGTTGCTATGCTCGGTGGAGCTCTGATGTACCTGCTTGGTGTGGTCGATGACCTCAAGAATCTTCCGGCTATAGTTAAGCTCATAGGCCAGACAGTAATTGCAGTTTTAATGTTTTCGATGGATATGAGGATATCTTTTATCGCAAATTACCTTGGCGAGGGAAGACTGCATTTCAATACAGCTATTTGCTTTGTAGTTACAGTTCTTTGGATAATTGGTATCACAAATACAATAAATATTATAGATGGACTTGATGGTCTTGCTGCGGGTATTTCAGCTATTGCAGCACTTTGCATTGCCTATATAGCATACATTCACGGCGGTATAGCAGGGATGCCAATAGTTTGTATAGCCATGGTTGCTATTGCTGGAAGCTGCATAGGATTTTTGCCTTTTAATTTCTCACCGGCAAAGACTTTTATGGGTGATGGCGGAGCATTGTTCCTTGGATTTATGATTGCAATCCTATCAGTTGTAGGTCCTCTTAAGAGATCGACTATGATTGCGGTTGTTGTTCCTGTAGTGGTTCTCGCAATTCCTATCTTTGATACTTCGTTTGCGATTTTGAGAAGAATGGTTAATCGCAAGCCTATCATGGGAGCAGATAAGGAACATTTACACCACAGACTCATGGCATATGGATATGGACAGAGACGCACTGTAATCATGCTCTACGGCATAAGCGCGATTATGGGGATGTCTGCTGTTTTAATCAGCCGTGAACTTTACAAGGATGCTGTGGTTCTAGCACTCATAGCGGGTGCATATCTATATGTGTTCCTAACAGATCCAAACCATAAGATGCCTCGTATCAAGGCAGTTAACATCGCTCAGGAGGAGAAGAAGGCGCACTTCAGAAGCGATGGAGCAAAGGCGTCTGAAGATGCATCTGGCAAGGATAAATAGGAATGCTCTGCGAGATAGTTCATTGTTTTTACTAGCAGGGCATGATGTTATAGCAATAAATTAGCGTCTCGTCCAAAGCGAGCGCTATTTTGATATAGGGATACGGAGAAAAACATGGAAATGACAGAACGTCTCAGTACGGAGAGACGCGAGAAAGCAGCTCTGCGAAGGCAACTTATTAAAATCGCAGTGCCAATTGCGATTCAAGGAGTAGTGTCTACGACCCTTGGGCTTGTGGATGATTTGATGGTTGGCTTTCTAGGTGAGGTCGAGCTTGCGGCCGTTGGTGTCGGAAGTCAAATCTTCCTGATTCATTACATGCTTATATATGGAATGACAAGCGGAACAGCGACCTTTGTTGCGCAGTTTTATGGTGCAAATGACAAAAAGAATATGAGAAGGTGCATAGGATTTTCAGTGACTGCAATGCTTGCAGTAAGCACCATTTTCTTTATCTTGGGCAATGTCTTTACTAGAGAAATACTATCATTTTATACAAATGATCCGCAGGTACTTGATCTTGCTGTGGTTTACCTGAGGACAAACAGTCTTCAGTTTATTTTTATAGCATATTCAGTTCCTGTGCTTATGGGCTTTCAGACTTCACAGCAGACGAAGGTTCCTATGGTGGTCAGCGTAGTTGTATTTACCACGAATACCTTCCTAAATTATCTTTTCATTTATGGAAAGTTTGGCATGCCTATGCTCGGCGTTCAAGGTGCTGCTCTTGGAACTGTTATTGCAAGACTTATGCAGGTTTTAATTGTTACGGGATTTCTATTCTCAAATAGCAATATGTTTAAGGGCCCAATACGTGACTACTTTGATTACAATAAAGAACTTGTGAAAAGAATCGTCAAAAACGCAACCCCAACTACCACAAATGAGGTTCTCTGGAGTGTTGGACAGACCATGTATGCGGCCGCGTTTAATCGCATTGGAACGACTGCCTTTGCGGGCTTTCAGGCAGCGGGTTCAATTACAAGTATTTTCTTCTTTGCAGCCTTTAGTGTAGGGGATGCGAGTCTGACTTTGATAGGGCAGAGACTTGGAGAAAACAATAAGGAAGAGGCTTGGAGAGCTTCTAAATATCTGCTTAAGGTGGGAGTAATTCTCGGCGCGGTTACGGGGCTTGTAATGATGCTTCTATCAAAGCCGCTTAGTGAACTGTTCAATCTATCAGAGACCGGAAAGTACTATACTTTCTTAATACTTTTGATTCAGGGTGCATTCATGTCTATCAATCTGCATAATGGAATACAGATTACTGGTACTCTTCGTGCGGGTGGAGATACACGCTTTGCCATGCTTGCTGAGTCAGGATGTGTTTGGCTGGTTGCAGTACCACTCGCCTTTGCATCGGCGATATGGTGGCATCTTCCAATTTATTTAGCTGTGATTTTGGTAAAGGCGGAAGAGATAGTGAAATTCATTGTTTTGTTTAAGAGGTATCTATCCAAAAAATGGATGAATGTGATGATAGATAATCTATAGATTAAGCTCGTTGCATCAAAAAGACTTGTGCAAGCTCCAAGAAGTACACAAGTCTTTGATATCTAATTTATAGCATTATCTCGCCACTTGCGAGCACTACAGCCTTGCCTCCGACTTTGATCTTGCAGTCAACTGAGCCGTCAGCCTTCGAATCAGCGTTGATTTCAGTGAGTATGGCTGATGGTCTTCCCATGGCTTCTCCCTGAACTAGGCGGCAGCTGTCGGTAGCGCCAATTACTCTGTTCAGGTAGAGGTAGTAGGTCAAAGCACCGCTTGCTGTTCCAGTTGCAGCTTCCTCATCTATGTCGTAAAGAGGTGCAAAGTTTCTGCAGTGCGCGGTAACGCCATCCTCTGAGTCAAGGGTAAATGCGTGAACTCCTGTAACCTTGTATTCCTCAGATACCTTTGATAGAAGAAACATATCTGGCTGAAGGGCGTCTAGCTCCTCGCGAGTCTTGAATGGCAGCATTATATCTGGAAGCCCGGTCGAGATGATCATTGGACGAAGCTCTAGGCTTGCATCGTACTCGGTTCCCATTATCTCGTAGATTCTATCAAGCTCAAGAGGATTATCCATGAGGTGCATGAACTTAGGTGCAGCCATTTCCATCATTACGAAGGAATCCTTGACTTCTATATTGATATCGCCTGCCTTTGTATGATTTAGGCACTGGCAATTCTCAGAGATTACTCCTGCGCTCATCAAGCAGTAGAAAGCTGCGATTGTGGCATGTCCACAGAGGTCAACCTCGGCAACTGGTGTAAAATATCTAACATTGAACTCGTTATCTGAGAGCTGCTTTATAAATGCTGTCTCTGAGTAGCGAAGCTCAGCTGCGGTCTTTATCATGATTTCATCTGACGGAAAGTCTGTGCCGCTTGGAAGAAGCACAACGCCTGCTGGGTTGCCGCCAAAGAGTGTATCGCTGAATGCGTCAGCAATGAAAAATTTCATAGGATATCCTCACTTTCAGATTTTTATCTGAGTAAAGTATATATCAATATTCTAGTCTTGCAAAAGAGAAAGAATTTATATGAATTTAAATATATAGGAGAAAGATAATAGGGAAATGACAGAGAAAAAAATATCCAAGCTAGACAGTGGAAAAACAAGGCTTCTTAGAAAAGTACGTAAAAAAATAATAGTAGTGCTAGCCGTGATTGCAGGTTCGTCATCGGGCATCTTTGGTAGAGCGATTGAAGCACCTTCGATGGCCATAGGTTTCTGGAGGCTCACACTAGGGCTTCCGTTCTTTGCAATACCAGTGCTTATAAAAGAGCGAAAAGAACTTGCTTCTGTATCAAAGAAGAACCACATAAGCACCTTCCTTGCAGGAGCCTTTCTGTTTGGACATTTCTTTTGCTGGTTCAATGCAGTTAAGCTCACGAACATAGGAAGTGCAGTCGTTCTAGCAGCGCTTCATCCGCTCGTCGTGATAATTCTAACTGTTTTCGTGTTTAAGCGTAAGGTTAGCGTGAGACAAATTCTCGGAATCGTTCTCGCTTTGCTGGGTGGAACGATGGTTGCTGGTTTTGATTACAGGGAGCTTTCGCAGGGAAACTTCATTGGTGATATTCTTGCTTTTCTTGCAGCAATCTTCATGGGACTATATTTTGCAATTGGAAACGAAGTCCGAAAGGAAGTTAGTGGAAAAGTATATGTATTTCTCGTATTCTTAGCCTGCTGGATTTGTTTCACCATAGGGGTAATTGCAACAAAGACACCAGTGCTAGGCTACTCACTCAAGGATTATGTTTTGATTTTAGGTTTAACTTTGGTATGCCAGATAGGTGCACATGCAGTGTTTAACCTCTGCTTTGGCTATGTCGATTCGCTCTATGTGTCTGCTTGGGAATCTGGAGAGTCAGTATTTGCAATTATTTTGAGTATCATATTCCTAGGACAGTTCCCAACACAGTGGGAAATTATGGGATGTGCAGTCGTTGTAGCAGGCCTTTTATACTACAACTATTTCTCATCAAAACAAGAAAAATAAGTTTTCGTATTTGCATAGATTTGGGGAATAAACTATAATAGGGATGTAGGCTTAATGCCTATCGAAAGAATATATTACGTGTTGTAATGTGCAGCCGTATATTGAATTAATTATGAAACGAATTCAAGTAACTGAAAGGAATGAGAGATATGGCTTATTTGGAAATCGTACAGGTTATAGGTAGAGAAATTATGGATTCACGTGGCAATCCTACTGTTGAGGCTGAAGTATATCTAGAGGATGGTAGCATGGGCAGAGGTGCTGCACCAAGTGGAGCTTCTACAGGTGAATTTGAGGCGCTCGAGCTCAGAGACGGTGACAAGAGCAGATATGACGGCAAGGGAGTTCTCAAGGCTGTTGATTTTATCAACAACGAGATTGATGAGCTTCTTCTAGGAATGGATGCTTCAGATATCTACGCTATAGACAAGGCGATGATAGAGGCTGATGGAACAGAGGATAAGTCACGCTTTGGTGCGAATGCTATTCTTGCGGTTTCTATTGCTTGTGCTAAGGCAGCAGCTAACTCACTAGACATTCCGCTATATAGATTCCTAGGAGGACAGTTCGGAAACGTTCTTCCTGTACCTATGATGAATATCCTAAACGGTGGTGCGCACGCAAGCAACACTGTTGATACACAGGAATTCATGATTATGCCTGTTGGAGCATCAAGCTTTGCAGAGGGTCTTCGTCAGTGCGCTGAGGTATACCATAAGCTAGGCAAGCTTCTCAAGGCAGAAGGATATGCTACATCAGTAGGTGATGAGGGTGGATATGCACCTAACCTATCAAGCGACGAGGAAACTCTAGAGTACATCCTAAAGGCAATCAAGGAATGTGGCTATGAACCAGGCAAGGACTTCGTTCTCGCCATGGATGCAGCAGCAAGTGAGTGGAAGGGCAGCGCTAAGGGCCAGTACAAGCAGCCAAAGAGTGGCAAGGAATTCACATCAGCTGAGCTAGTTGCACACTGGAAGTCGCTGGTTGATAAATATCCTATCGTTTCAATCGAAGATGGTCTTGATGAAGAGGATTGGGAAGGTTGGAAGAAGATGACAGAAGAACTAGGCGACAGACTTCAGATTGTCGGCGATGATCTATTTGTTACAAATACTAAGAGACTCCACAAGGGAATCGAGCAGGGTTGCGGTAACTCAATCCTAATCAAGCTAAATCAGATCGGTTCAGTTTCAGAGACAATTGAGGCTATCAAGATGGCTCAGAAGGCAGGTTATACAGCAGTTGTTTCACATCGTTCTGGAGAAACTGAAGATACAACAATCGCTGATCTTGCAGTAGCACTTAATGCAGGACAGATTAAGACAGGAGCTCCTAACAGAAGTGAGAGAGTTGCTAAATACAACCAGCTACTTCGCATAGAGGAAGAGCTTGACGAGAATGCAAAGTATGCAGGACTCGAAGCGTTCAACCAAAAACACTAATTAATGTAAAATGGACTGTGTGCGGGCCTTGGTCATGTGCACAGTCTTTCTTAAAACTCAATTTAACAAAGGAGGATGATAATATGCAGTACAAATTATCAAACAAGCCTCTTTCAGAGCTAAGCTGTGATTATGAGCTTTGTTTTGTAGAGGGAGACAAAATAGAAAACCTAGCGGATAAGGATGCTCTTGAGCTATGTAAGTTCAGCGAGGGAGATGTAATGGATGTGCCAACATCACGCAGAATTTACGCTAGTATTGAGGATAAGGATTTAGAATCGCTAAGACTTGTTCTAGCAAAGGTTGTTAGCCAAATTAAGGCGCACAAGATCAAGAGCCTAAAGACTAAGCTTCTTGCAAACGATGCTTCAGCTGAGGATACTTATGCTGCATTCGTTGAGGGCTTTGAGCTTTCAATGTACTCATTTGACAAGTACAAGAGCGATGCAGAGGCATCAACTCTAGAGGAAGTTGTTCTATGTGAGCTTGCAGATATAGACCTAGAATCAGCGCAGAAGGGCCTTGACAGAGGACTTAAGATTGCTGGTGCTACTAACTATGTTCGCGACATAGTTAATGAAATTCCACAGATTTATACACCACAGAAGATGGCGGAGGACGCAAAGGCTCTAGCTGAATTAGAAGGCGTTAGCTGTGAGGTTTTCGGTAAGGATTACCTAAAAGAGCAGAACATGAATGCTTTTCTTGCTGTGAATCAGGCATCACCACACGATCCAGTGCTCGTGCATATGACATATAAGCCAAACGGAGAATCAAAAGGCAAGTACGCATTTGTTGGTAAGGGGCTAACATATGATACAGGTGGCCTTTCACTTAAGCCAAGCAACTTTATGTTAACAATGAAGTCAGACAAGGGTGGTGCTGCTGCAGCACTAGGTGTAATCAAAGCTGCTGCTGAGCTAAAGCTACCTTTTGAGGTTCACGCAGTTTTAGGTTGCACAGAGAATGCAATCGGCGGTAAGGCATACAAGCCAGATGATGTTATCAGATCACGTGAAGGCGTAACAATAGAGGTTACAAATACAGATGCAGAGGGAAGACTAGTGCTTGCAGACTGCTTGTCATGGACGCAGGATATGATTAAGCCTGACTACATCTTCGATATGGCAACTCTAACAGGAGCTATCATCACAGGAATAGGAGCTTATACAACAGGAATCATCGGAAACAATGTACACTTGCAGCATGATTTTTAAGATGAATGGCGAAAAGAGTGGAGAACTACTTTCAATCATGGAGTTCAATAGGGCATCTAAGACCTTTGATTAAGTCAAAGGTTGCTGATGTTCAGAACTCGGTTTCAGGTGGAAGCGGCGGAGCAATCACTGCAGGACTTTTCCTAGATAAGTTTATCAAGCCTGAGTACAAGGATAAGTGGCTTCACCTTGACATCGCTGGACCTTCCTATGCTGAATCAGCTTGGGGATACAACCATACAGGCGGAACCGGCGCAGGTGTAAGATTCTGCGTATACTACCTACTCTCCAAAAATGTAGGAATTTGCAAATGCAAGTATGCGAGAAATACGTATCGCCAATTGGCGATATAGTGCTGTGTGCTGATAATCAAGGGCTTACGGGTCTTTGGTTTGAGGGCGAAAGTGCGGATGCTAGGCATAAGACGGCCGAAATGCAAGATGGCGACGCAGCTAAATTCATTGAGGAGGCAAAGAGCTGGCTAGATATTTACTTTGACGGAAGGGAGCCGGGCTTTACACCAAAGCTTCATCTCATCGGAACTGATTTTCGTTTAGAGGTTTGGAAAAGACTTTTAGAAATTCCATTTGGAAAGACGATTTCCTATGGTGAAATTGCAAGGGAACTTGCTCACAGAAGAGGAATAGAGAGGATGGCTGCTCAAGCTGTAGGTGGAGCAGTTGGACATAATGATATTTCTATCATAGTTCCATGTCATAGAGTAATCGGAAGCGATGGAAAACTTACAGGCTACGGTGGAGGACTAGATAAGAAAGTATTTTTACTAGAACTCGAGCAGGGCAAAAGATCAGAGTAAAACAATATTTGCAAAGGACGACGGAATAGTTCCGTCGTTTTTTGTAAAAAATGCTTGAATATACCCCAAGGGGGTATATAATGCTAAGTATGATATATAGAGTCGGAGGAATAAGATGACTGATTGTAACAAGGTATGCAAGACATGTTGTCATAAGACAAAACATAGGGATGAAAAAGAATATAAGGATTTGATAAATCGCTTGAGCCGTATAGAAGGTCAAATTCGTGGTCTCAAGTCCATGATAGAAAGCGATGCATACTGCCCAGATATTCTTGTTCAGGCAAGTGCAACTGCAGCTGCGCTAAACAGTTTCAGCAGAGTTCTTCTTAGCAATCACATAAAAAGCTGTGTGGTTGATGACATAAGAGATGGTAGGGACGAGGTCGTAGATGAACTCGTTAATACCTTGCAGAAGATGATGAGATAATGCAGAAAGGAGCTAGGTATAAACTATGGAAAAATATATAGTAACGGGAATGAGCTGTGCTGCGTGTCAGGCTCGAGTGGAAAAGGCTGTATCAAAGCTGCCGGGTGTGGATAATTGTGCTGTCAGCCTTTTGACCAACACAATGGGTGTTGATGGAAGTGCATCCAGCGCTGAGATAATAAAGGCTGTAGAAGATGCGGGATATGGAGCAAAGCTTCAAGAAGCAGACGGAGAAGATGCTCAGTCTGCTATTCAGTCAGGTGTAAATGAGAGCATTCTCGAAGATCATGAAACTCCAGTGCTCAAAAAAAGGCTGATTTCATCGCTCGGATTTTTATTAGTTTTGATGTATGTATCTATGGGACATATGATGTGGGGCTTTCCACTTCCAGGATTTATGGATGGAAATCATGTAGCTATGGGAATAGTGCAGATGCTTCTTTCGGGAATCATCATGGTCATAAATCAAAAGTTCTTCGTCAGTGGTTTTAAGTCATTGATTCATGGAGCGCCTAATATGGATACGCTCGTAGCGCTTGGCTCAGCGGCTTCATTTGCTTGGAGCAGCTATGTACTTCTTGCGATGACAGGCGCACAGCTTGCCGGAGATACTGCTCAAGTCGAAGCATATATGCACGAATTCTATTTTGAATCGGCCGCTATGATAGTGACTTTAATCACTGTAGGAAAGATGCTAGAGGCAAGATCAAAAGGAAAAACTACCGACGCCCTAAAAGGCATAATGAAGCTTGCACCAAAGACAGCGATACTCTTTGAGAATGGCGAGGAAAAGGAAGTTCCTATTGAACAAGTTAAAATAGGAGATATCTTTGTTGTTAAGCCTGGAGCTAGCATCCCAGTTGACGGATTTGTCGAAGAGGGCGAAAGCTCTGTGGACGAATCTGCTTTGACAGGAGAAAGCATTCCAGTGGATAAGGTGGCTGGAGATCAGGTCTCTGCAGCAACTGTAAATCAAGCAGGATACATAAAGTGCAGGGCAACTAGGGTAGGAAAAGACACAACGCTATCAAAGATAATCAGCATGGTCAGCGATGCTGCAGCTACAAAAGCTCCAATTGCAAAGATTGCAGATAAAGTCTCAGGAGTATTCGTGCCTGTTGTAATCGCAATATCGCTTGTAACCATGGCAATATGGCTTTTAGTCGGAAGAGAACTTGGTTTTGCGCTAGCTAGAGGAATAGCGGTTCTCGTAATCAGCTGTCCTTGTGCGCTTGGACTTGCAACACCAGTTAGTATCATGGTCGGAAACGGTGTCAGGGGCCAGAAACGGAATACTATTTAAGACTGCGGTGTCTCTTGAAGAGACCGGAAAAAGCTCAGTATGTAGTTTTAGATAAGACTGGAACCATAACCGAAGGGAATCCTAAGGTAAAGGATATTGTTGTTGCAGATGGATTTGATGAAGAGAGGCTCATCAAAAATCGCAGGAAGCTTGGAAAAATACAGCGAGCATCCTCTAGCAAAGGCGGTCACTGACTATGTGCAAGGCAAGGGTGTGGATCTCTCGTCAAGCGAACTGACAGGCTTTGCTGCGGTTGCCGGAAACGGTCTCAAAGGAAAGTTAGGAGAAATAGAGCTTGCAGGTGGAAATCGTGATTTTATAGAGAAATACGCGGATATAAACGAAGACTTTGCAAATCGAATAGACCAGCTATCAAAGGAAGGAAAAACTGCTCTATACTTCTGTGAGAACGGAAGGCTAGCAGGTGTCATAGCTGTGGCAGATCCGATTAAGGAGGAAAGCGCTCAGGCTATCAAAGAACTCGATAACATGGGAATTGAGGTTGTTATGCTTACTGGCGACAATCAGCTAGTCGCAGAATCAATTGCAAAACAGGCAGGCATCAACAATGTAATCGCTGGTGTTAAGCCTGACGGCAAAGAAGAAGTTATATCAAATCTAAAGAAACGAGGCAAGGTCGTGATGGTTGGAGACGGGATCAACGACGCTCCAGCTTTGACAAGGGCAGATATGGGAATTGCCATTGGTGCAGGAACTGATATAGCTATAGATGCAGCCGATGTGGTTTTGATGAACAGTAAGCTCAGCGATGTGTCTGCAGCTATAAGGCTTTCGAGAGCGACATTAAGGAACATACATGAAAATCTATTCTGGGCTTTCATATATAATGTAATAGGAATTCCGCTTGCGGCAGGTGCTTGGATTCATTTGACAGGATGGACAATGAACCCGATGTTCGGTGCACTAGCAATGAGCCTATCAAGTTTCTGTGTTGTATCAAATGCGCTAAGATTAAACCTCTTTGATGTGCATAGCGCTTCAAAGGATAAAAAAATAAAATTCAATAATACAAACGATTTCATTGAGGAGGAAAGTGAAATGAAAAAGAAGATGGAAATTGAAGGAATGATGTGCGGTCACTGCGAAGCTACTGTAAAGAAGGCTTTGGAGGAAGTGGATGGCGTTAAGAACGCAGATGTTAACCACAAAAAGGGTGTAGCTGTTGTTAAGCTATCAAAGGAAGTTTCCGATGATATTCTGAAGAAGGCTGTAGAAGACAAGGAATACGTGGTTAAATCTGTAGAATCAAAACTCTTCTAATGCAAACTAAATTTTAATAAAAAGGACCTCGGTTAAGTTAAAAAAATGATATGTACCCTCTTTACTGGACACCCAGTAAGGAGGGTATTTTTATGCGTTACAGTCATGAGTATAAGTTAGAGTGTATCGAGCTATATAGACAAGGAATCTGGCCTGAAACGCCAGAAAGGATAAAAACGGCAAGATTTCGTAAAATGATTCGATACTGGGTTCGTATCGAAGAACAAAATGGACCAGACGCTTTAAAGCACTTAGGTAGTAACAAAGTGTGGACCCCTGAAGCGAAATATGAATTAGTTGCTAAAAGTATTAGCAGGACAATCCAACAAGTCAGTTGCTATTTCTGCGGGTATCAGCGATGGAATGCTATATACATGGGTTCGCAAATACAAAGAATTGGGTTACAATGGTCTTGTGAATAAACAGAAAGGTCGCAAGAGCAATAACCCTGATATGAAAAAAAGAAAAACGATTGAGCCCAAGCCTTTAACTGAATCAGAACGCGAAGAGTTAATCAGACTAAGAGCAGAAATTGCGGCAATGAAAGCTGAGATTGAAGTAGTAAAAAAAAGGATCGCCTTGAGACAAGAAAGATGGGCTGCGCAACTCAAGGCGAAAAAGCAGCAATCATCAAAGCGCTCAGAGAAGAAGGATACCAATTAAAAATACCTACTAAAAGGTTTAAATATGCCTAAATCAACTTACTACTACGAAATCAGTAAAGTTGATACTGTAGGCTTTAGAAATGCTGAACTCACTGAAGAAATCAAGAAAATATTTGAACAGCATAAAGGTAGATATGGTGTAAGAAGAGTGTATAGAGAGCTCTTAAGACGTGGAAATATTGTTAATCACAAAAAGAGTACAACGTATCATGCATTCCCTTGGATTGCAAGGCAAAAGACCTAAAGAGAAATATCATTCATTCAAGGGCGAAGTAGGTAAAGTAGCACCAAACATAATAGATAGGGACTTTACAGCGACAGCACCACTTCAGAAGTGGACAACTGATGTATCTCAGTTTAACTTTTCATGGGGAAAGTGTTATCTTTCTCCGATAATTGACATGTACACAAACGAAGTTATTTCATATGATTTATCGATGAGTCCAAACCTAAAATCAAATCAAGAGAATGTTAGAGATGGCATTTAAAAAGTTCAAATCACTTACAGGATTAATATTTCATTCAGATCAAGGATGGCAATATCAACATAATTACTATCGTCAAGAACTAAAAAACAGAGGAATTATCCAATCAATGTCTAGGCGTGGCAATTGCATAGATAATTGCATTATGGAAACATTCTTTGGACGTCTAAAGAATGAAATGTACTACGGCTACGAGAAAGAATATGAATCATTTGAGAGCTTTTCAAAAGCACTAGATGAATACATAAGTTATTACAACAATGAAAGAATACAAAGAAAAACAAAATGGATGCCACCTGTAAGGTACAGGATAACATCCATGTGTTCCGCTTAGTTCATAACATGTGTCCAGGATTCTGGGTACATATCAAAAATTGCTAGAGGTCCTTAAATTTTGTGTATTAGTTAGCATTGACAAATACTAGTTAGTTAGTATAAACTAAGATGTAAACGAAAAAATGGATTTCAGAGATTGTGGAGGTGAGTGATATGCCACTAAGTATGGTCGAGACAGGAAAAACTGTGGTAGTAGTAAGGGTCGGCGGTGCGCCAGCGGTCAAACAGAGACTGGCTGATTTGGGTTTTGTAGAGGGAACTCAGATTGATATTATACAGGCGCAGAGCGGAAACTTAATTGTTAAGGTTAAGGATTCCAAACTAGCAATCACTAAGGAAATGGCAAATAAAATAGTGGTAAATCCGCTTTAATTTAAGGAGGGAAATGATGAGAACATTACGCGATGTACCAGTTGGCGAAACCGCAAAGGTAATAAAGCTTCATGGTGAGGGTTCAGTTAAAAGAAGAATCATGGACATGGGCATTACAAAGGGAGTAGAAATATACGTTAGAAAACTAGCTCCTTTAGGCGATCCAATGGAGCTCAACATAAGAAGCTATGAGCTTTCTATTCGTAAAGCTGATGCAGCAATGATAGAAGTAGAAGAATAATTCTAGGACAAAACTTTTAATCGAAAGGAGTAAATAATGGCAATTACAATTGCGTTAGCTGGAAACCCTAACTGTGGTAAAACAACGCTTTTTAATGCTTTGACTGGAGCAAACCAGTACGTCGGCAACTGGCCAGGCGTTACAGTAGAGAAGAAGGAAGGTAAATATAAGGGTAACAAGGATGTTGTTATTCAGGACCTTCCAGGTATATATTCGCTTTCTCCATATACATTGGAGGAGGTTGTTACGAGAGAATATCTCGTAACACAGAGACCTGATGCGATTTTGAACATCGTTGATGGTACAAATATTGAGAGAAACCTATATTTGACAACACAGCTACTTGAACTTGGTATTCCTGTAGTTATCGCTGTCAACATGATAGACCTTGTTCGTAAGAATGGTGACACTATCGATGTAGATGCACTCAGTAAGAGCATAGGCTGCCCTGTTATTGAGATTAGTGCTCTTAGGGGAGAGGGTCACAATGAAGCTGCAGGGCTAGCAATTAAAGCTGCTGAAGAGCATAAGCTAGTGAACATGGATGGAAACTTTGCTGATGCAATAGAAGAAACTATTGCTAAGATTAAAGCTGACATCAAGGGCATCGTACCTGAAGAGCTAGAACGCTGGTATGCAATCAAGATCTTCGAGAGAGACCCTAAGGTTATGGAATCTATTTCACTTGGCGATAAGGCTGATGAAATCGAGCAGATTACTGTGGCATGTGAGACGGCTGAGGACGATGATTCAGAGAGCATCATCACAAATGAAAGATATTCATACATTGCAAATATAACAGCAGATTCAGTTCATAAGATTAGAACAAAGGATAATATGACCACATCTGATAAGATTGATAAGGTCGTTACAAGCAGAATCTTTGGTCTGCCTATATTTGTTCTGATAATGTTCTTTGTCTATGCTATATCAATGGGTGATTGGAAAATCTCAATTGGTAAGAAGATGACAGACTATGCCAACGATGTAATCTTTGCGGAGTGGGTTCCTAAGGGCCTTGAAGCATTGTTCGGAGCTCTTGGCATCTCAGACAAAAGCTGGATCTTCGGTCTAGTAAATGACGGAATCGTCGCAGGTGTTGGAGCTGTATTAGGCTTCATTCCGCAGATGTTCGTTCTGTTCCTATTCCTCTCAATACTTGAGGATATCGGATACATGTCTCGTGTAGCCTTCGTTATGGATAGAATCTTCCGCCACTTCGGACTCTCAGGAAAGAGCTTTATCCCTTACATGGTTGCAACAGGCTGCGGTGTACCGGGCGTTATGGCTTCACGTACAATCGAGCAGGAAAGAGACCGTAAGCTAACAGTTATGACTGCAACCTTCATGCCTTGCGGAGCAAAGCTTCCTATGATAGCGCTTATCGCAGGTGCTATATTCAATGGCTCAGCTTACGTTGCTGTATCAGCTTACTTCATTGGAATAATATCAATTATACTATCAGCTATAATTTTAAAGAAATTCAAGGCTTTTGCAGGAGATGCTGCACCGTTTGTAATGGAGCTTCCAGCTTATCACATCACATCGGTTAAGAACATTCTTCGTACTGCATTTGATCGTGCATTTTCATTTATTAAGAGAGCTGGATCAGTTATCCTTATTGCTTCAATAATCCTATGGTTCTTAACGAGCTACGGATTTGTAAATGGTAAGTTCGGTAAGGTTGCCACTTTGTTCGAGGACAAGGATGTTGCAACAGCTGAATACCAGAAGGAACTAGCTCAGAAGAGACATATAAGCCTAGATGAGGTTAACCCTATGGACGCATCGCTTCTTGCAAGCGTTGGTGATACAGTTGCACCTATATTCAGACCTCTAGGATTTGGATCATGGAAACCAACGGTTGCTACAGTAACAGGTCTTGTTGCTAAGGAACAGGTTGTAGGTACATTTGGTGTGCTATATAACTACGACGACTCTAAGAAGCACTCGGAGATAATGGTGAACAGATTTGGGCAAATGTAGCAAAGGATTATAGTGGTGCATCAGGAATGGCATTCCTAATATTTAACCTATTATGCGCTCCTTGCTTTGCTGCTATCGGTGCTATCAAGCGTGAGATGGGTAGCGGTAAATGGACATGGGCTGCAATCGGATGGCTAACTGGATGGGCATATTGCCTATCTCTAATCGCATACAATATTGGTGGTGTCATAACTGGAGAGTTTGGTTTCGGAGTAGGTCCTATCGTTTCACTAGTGTTAATTGCGGGTATAGTATATCTGCTAGTGAGAAAGGGCGCAGAGCCAGAACACTCAAGCAAGTCAGTTACTGCAGTTGAGGCTGCAGACGCAAAATAAATTTCTACCGAGTACTGGTAGAAGAAAGGATGGTGAGATATGTCTCCATATTTAGGATATGCAATTGCGATTGGAATACTCGCCGTCATCGTATTCTTTAGCGGACGAGTTGTAATAAGAAATATTAGAAGTCAACTTAAAGGAGAGAGCACTTGTTCCGGATGCGGAGGCGGATGCTCGTGTGACGGTTGCCATTCAACTGAGGAAGTCGCAAAGGAAATAGAAGAGAAATTCAACAAATAGCTTTAATAGAAGGGCTATCTTGCAAATGCAGGATAGCCTCTTTTATTGTTTGTTCTGTTTCTATTACTTGAGATTTTTCTTAAGTTTTCTTAGATACTCAAGTCGCTCTTTGAACCTGAGCTCGTTGCCTTCCTTTGATGGATGATAATAAGTCTGTCCTACTAGATTATCTGGCATGGTCTGCATATTTGTGGTTTTTTCGCCGTATGAGTGAGCATATTTATAGCCTTCACCATAGCCGATGTTCTTCATTAGCTTTGTTGTAGCGTTGCGAAGCTGAAGAGGAACGGGCTCGTTCCTACTATCCTTTACATCCTTTAAAACAGCCATTCTTGCCTCGTAAACAGCATTCGACTTAGGGGCGAGAGAAAGGTAGATAACTGCTTCGGTCAAATGGACATCGCACTCGGGAAGCCCGAGAAACTGACAGGCCTGAAATGTCTCTATCGTAAGTGAAAGCGCGCGCGTATCGGCTAGGCCTATGTCCTCTGAAGCAAATCTTATAAGCCTTCTTGCGATGTAAAGAGGGTCTTCTCCTCCATCGAGCATCCTGCTCATCCAGTATATTGCTGCGTCGGGATCGCTATTTCTCATAGACTTATGCAGGGCGGATATAATGTTATAGTGCTCCTCGCCAGTCTTATCGTAAAAGAGCATCTTCTTCTCAATCAGCTCCTGCATGATGTCATCAGAAACATCTATGATTCCGTTCACGTCCTCGCTATTTAGAACCGCAAGCTCCAAAGTGTTCAGAGCCGTCCTAGCATCTCCATTTGAGTAAATGGCTATCTTGCTGAGATTGTCATCCGAGATATTTATCTTTTTTGTTGGGAAGGCACGAGGATCTTCTGCCGCATGTCTTAGAAGCTCAATCATGTCATCTGTCTCAAGCTGCTTGAGCGTAAAAACCTTGCACCTAGAAAGTAGAGCGGAGTTTATCTCAAAAGATGGGTTCTCAGTAGTCGCACCAATCAAAATGATGGAGCCCTTTTCTACGAAAGGAAGAAATGCATCCTGCTGGGCTTTATTGAATCTGTGTATCTCATCTATGAAAACGAGAGTCCTTTGACCGAAGTGCCTGCTCTCCTCGGCCTCCTGCATTACAGCTCTAACATCTTTGATGCCCGATGTCACGGCAGAAAAAGTTATGAACCTAGCGTTAGACTGTTTAGCGATGATGTTTGCCAAAGTTGTCTTTCCAACGCCTGGAGGTCCCCAAAAATATAATCGATGACATCTGCTCCTGCTCAAGCATCTTTCTCAAAATCTTTCCTCTTCCTATCAAATGCTTCTGCCCGAAGAAATCGTCTAGGTTCCTTGGTCTAACCCTTACCGCAAGTGGTTGGTTGAAGCTCGAAATACTGTCGAATAAAGTTTCCATATATATTCCTCAAATAAAAAGCAGACTAATGCTGCGTAAAAGCTACATATAATATAGATGTATTTTAATACCTTTTTATATGTAGATGTCAAAAAGATGATAATCTAGGGAAAAAAATAAATTTATTCAAATAAGGAGTTAGTCAAAACGGATATATACAGGCATAAAACAAACACCAGTATGCGTGGACATAAAAACAAAAACTTCTAAGCATTGAAAAATACGAGATTTAGGTTATAGAAAAAAATAATAAAAAAATAGCTGAAACTTTTTTTCAAAAAAAGACTTGTAATTTGCATCAAAGTATAATACAATGATATGGCTTGCTTTGGGCGAAGATGCAGGAAGTTGCTGAGCTATCAGGTAATTTCTGCTGAGAAATGTCCCCTCAAGAAGGGGGCGAGGGCGTTCGCCGATTTGATTTGCGTAAAAACTAAACAAACGCACGGAGGCGTGTATAAAGTAAAGCAAAAAGATTGTACGCCTTGGAAAAAAACCGGCGTTAGAACACCTTGTACAAGCATAGCGAAAACAGTACAAAAGAAAACAGGAGGAAAAAATGAGCGAACTTCAGAAAATCAGAATCAGGCTAAAAGCATATGATCATGCTTTGCTTGACAGATCAGCTGCAAAACTTGTAGAGACAGCAAAGAAAACAGGTGCTGATGTATCAGGACCAATTCCACTTCCAACAGAGAAGGAAGTTGTAACAATCCTAAGAGCTGTTCACAAGTATAAGGACAGCAGAGAGCAGTTTGAGCAGAGAACACACAAGCGTTTGATCGTAATCACAAATGCAACACCACAGACGGCTGATGCACTTACAAGAATCGATCTTCCAGCTGGCGTTGATGTAGAAATCAAGCTGTAACAATTAACAAGTAAGGGACACTCCCCTTAGAAGAACGCACATAAGTGCGGTCCAATGTAAGAATCGGAGGAAAGATATGAAAACAATTTTAGGAAAGAAAATCGGCATGACACAGATTTTCGCGGAGACAGGAGAAGTTGTTCCTGTTACCGTTATCCAGGCAGGTCCTGAGGTAGTAACTCAGATCAAGACTGTCGAGACAGATGGCTACAATGCAGTGCAGGTTGGCTATGAGGATACACTTGCTCATAGAGTTAACAAGCCTCTAACAGGTCACTTCGCTAAGAGTGGTTCACCACTTAAGAAGTATCTTGCAGAGTTTGCTATCGAAGAAGGTGAGAGCTACGAGCTAGGTCAGGAAATCACAGTTGCTGATTTTGAGGCTGGCAAGAAGGTAGACGTTACCGGAACATCAAAAGGTAAGGGTACACAGGGTAACATCAAGAGACATGGACATCACAGAGGTCCTATGACTCATGGTTCCAAACACAAGAGATTGGCTGGTGCTTTAGCCGGTGCTACTTATCCGTCAAGAGTCTTCAAGGGAAATAAATCCCCAGGAAGAATGGGACGCGAAACAGTTACAGTACAGAATGTCGAACTAGTAAAGATCGACACTGACAGGAACCTTCTACTGGTCAAGGGTGCGGTTCCAGGCGGCAAGGGAAGCCTCGTAAGAGTTCGCTACGCTGTCAAGGGTCAGGACAAATAGGACCGTAGGAAAGGAGGAAGCACACAATGGCTAAAGTAACAATGCTCAACATGGAAGGCAAGGAAGCAGGAACTCTAGAGCTTAGAGATGAAATCTTCGCTATCGAGCCTAATGAAAGCGCTGTGCATGCAGTAGTAGTTAACTACCTAGCAAACCAGAGACAGGGCACACAGTCTGCAAAGACAAGATCAGAAGTCAGAGGCGGCGGCAGAAAGCCTTTCAGACAGAAGGGAACAGGACGTCACAGACAGGGAAGCAGCACAGATCCTTCACAGATCGGAGGCGGTATCGTATTCGCTCCAAAGCCAAGGGATTACAGATATGCAGTTCCTAAGAAGCTAAAGAGATTGGCTCTCAAGTCAGTTCTTTCAGCTAAGGTTGCTGACAATGATTTAATCGTTCTAGATGAACTAAAGATGAACGAACCAAAGACAAAAGAGATGGTAAAGGTGCTATCAAATGTCAAGGCTGGCAAGAAGGCACTTATCGTAACAGCAGAGAAGGACGACAATGTTGTAAAGTCTGCTGCAAACATCCCTGGAGTTAGAACGGTTCTAGCAAATACGATGAACGTTTATGAAATCGTAAATCACGGTAGCCTCATTCTAACAAAGGATGCAGTTGCAAAGATCGAGGAGGTATATAAATAATGAAAACTCCATACGACGTAATAATCAAGCCGGTAATCTCAGAGAGAAGCATGGATATTGCACCGGACAAGAAATACACATTCAAAGTTGCTGTTGATGCTAACAAGACAGAAGTTAAGCAGGCAGTTGAAGAAATCTTTGGTGTAGAAGTTAAGAAAGTCAATGTTATGAACATGGACGGAAAACTCAAGAGAATGGGAAGAACCGAAGGCAGAAGAGCAGCTTATAAGAAGGCAATCGTAACGCTAACTGCTGATAGCAAAGAAATCGAATTCTTCCAGAGCTTGTAATAGGAGGTAGGCATAATATGGGAATCAGAAAAATATAATCCGACCTCTCCTGGCTTGAGAGGAATGACGGTTTCAACTTTTGAGGAAATCACAGCATCCAAGCCGGAAAAGTCACTTACAGTTGCTCTTAAGAAGCACGCAGGAAGAAACTCAAGAGGTAAGATTACTGTAAGACACAGAGGTGGCGGAGCTAAAGCTAAGTACAGAATCATAGATTTTAAGAGAAACAAGGATGATATCGCAGGAAGAGTTGCTACTATCGAGTACGACCCTAACAGAACTGCAAATATCGCTTTGATAGTATACGCAGACGGTGAGAAGAGATACATCATCGCACCAAGCGGACTAAAGGTAGGAGATAAGATCTTCTCAGGTCCAGAGGCCGATATCAAAGTCGGAAATGCACTTCCAATCGCAAACATCCCTGTAGGTACAGTTATCCACTGTATCGAGATGAAGCCTGGTAAGGGCGCACAGATTGCTAGATCAGCAGGAAATGGCGCTCAGCTAATGGCTAAGGAAGACAAGTACGCACAGGTAAGACTACCATCCGGAGAAGTTAGAAAGGTTCTTATCAACTGCAGAGCTACAATCGGCGAAGTTGGTAACGAAGATCACGCTAACATCCAGATCGGTAAGGCTGGTAAGGTAAGACATATGGGCAGAAGACCTCACGTAAGAGGATCTGTAATGAACCCTAATGATCACCCACACGGTGGTGGTGAGGGCCGTTCGCCAATCGGACGTAAGAGCCCAGTTACTCCTTGGGGTAAGCCAACTCTTGGTTACAAGACAAGGAAGAAGAACAAGCCATCTAACCAGTATATTGTTAAGAGAAGAAATGAGAAATAAGGAAGGAGCATAGACAATGAGCAGATCGATCAAAAAAGGCCCTTTCGTCGCACCGAAGTTGCTTAAGGCTATCGAGGCTATGAACGCAGCTAACGACAAGAAAGTCCTAAAGACTTGGTCAAGATCATCGACCATATTTCCGCAGATGATAGGTCACACTATCGCGGTACACGACGGCAGAAAACATGTTCCTGTATATATCACAGAAGACATGGTAGGCCACAAGCTCGGAGAATTTGCTCCGACAAGAACATACAAGGGTCATGCCGCAGATAAATCATCTAAGGTTAGATAAGAAAAGGAGATAATCAAATGGAAGCAAAAGCAATTGCAAAATATGTAAGAATGTCTCCTATCAAGCTAAAGCCTGTTGCTGACTTGGTAAGAGGCAAAGACTTGAACGAGGCATTGACTATCCTCAAGTTCACTCCTGGCAAGGGTTCCGAAATCGTCGAGAAGGTTGCTCTATCAGCGGCAGCGAACGCAGAGAACAACTTTGACATGGACCGCGACAATCTATATGTTGCAGAGATTAAGATCAATCAGGGTCCAACAATGAAGAGATGGAGAGCAGGAGCTCAGGGCAGAGCGTCAATGATCCTAAAGAGATCGAGCCATGTAAGTGTAACTCTAAAGGAAAAAGGCGAAGAATAGGAGGTTCATGAATGGGTCAGAAAGTTAGTCCACACGGCCTAAGAGTGGGCGTAATCAAAGACTGGGATTCAAAATGGTATGCCGGCAAAGCAAACTTTGCTGATATGCTTGTTGAAGATAATAAAATCAGATCATTCGTAAAGAAAAAGCTTTATGCAGCAGGCGTTTCAAAGGTTGTCATCGAAAGAGCCGCAGAGAACAAGGTAAAGGTAATTGTTCTTACTGCTCGCCCTGGTATGGTAATAGGAAGAGAGGGAAGCGGAATCGACGAACTCAAGGCTGCACTTGTTAAGCTAGTAGGTAAGGATGTAGACATCTCTATCGTAGAGGTAAGAAGAGCTGAGCTTGATGCACAGCTAACTGCAGAGAGTGTTGCTCAGGCACTAGAGAGACGTGTTTCTTTCAGAAGAGCTATGAAGCAGGCTATGCAGAGAACCATGAAGGCTAACGCAAAGGGAATTAAAATTCTTTGCTCAGGAAGACTTGGTGGTGCAGAAATCGCTAGAAGCGAGAAGTACGCAGAGGGTAACGTTCCACTACACACAATCAGAGCTGACATCGATTACGGATTTGCTGAAGCAGACACAACATATGGTAAGATCGGTGTTAAGGTTTGGATTAACCACGGCGAAATCCTAGACAAGGGCCTTCAGAGCGCAATTCGTGAAGAAAAGCGTGAGAAGACTGAGCGCAAGGGTAACAGACGCGACAGAAGAGATGGAGATCGTCGCAAGAACAATAACCGTCGTGAAAGAAACGATAGAAACAGCCGTGATGGAAAGCCATCAATTCCAAAGGCTGCAAACAAGAGAATTAGAGCGCCAAAGCCAGCTCCTGCAGTAGAAGCAGAGGCACCACAGGTTGAGGAAGCTCCGCAGACTGAAGAATAGAAGGAAGGAGGAACTAAGCCATGTTAATGCCAAAACGCGTTAAGCATAGAAGAGTTCACAGAGGTAGAATGAAGGGCGTTGCTACCAAGGGTAATAAGATTGCCTACGGTGAGTACGGTCTTGTTGCAACAGAATGTGGCTGGATCACTTCTAACCAGATAGAGGCTGCTCGTATCGCTATGACAAGATCTATCAAAAGAGGTGGTAAGGTTTACATTAATATATTCCCACATAAGTCAGTAACAAAGAAACCAGCAGAAGTTCGAATGGGTTCCGGTAAAGGTGCTCCTGAATACTGGGTTGCAGTTGTTAAGCCAGGCAGAGTAATGTTTGAAATTGCCGAGGTTACAGAGGCTCAGGCTAGAGAAGCTATGAGACTTGCAATGCACAAGCTGCCGGTTAAGTCAAAATTTGTTGCTAAAGAGAGTTTAGCAAAGGGTGGTGAAGCATAATGGAACTAAATAAAATCAGAGAGATGACAGATGTTGAACTCAGAGCTGAGCTCGACAAAATGAAACAAGAACTTTTCAATCTTAGGTTCCAGCATGTCACCGGACAGCTAGAAAATCCTCTAAGAATGAGAGAAGTTAAGAGAAACATCGCAAGAGTTAAAACCATAATCAGGGAAAAAGAGCTTGATAAAGCTCAGGCATAGGAAAGGAGGATCTGAAAAAAATGGCAGCAGAAAGAAACAGAAGAAAAAAACCAAAGTTGGCGTTGTAGTCAGCGATAAGATGGATAAAACTGTCGTAGTTGCGATAGAAGACCTCGTAAAAGCACTCCCTTTATGGCAAGTCTGTAAAGAGAACTAAGAAGGTCAAGGTTCATGATGAAAATAATGAATCTGGCATCGGCGATAGAATAAGAATTATGGAGACAAGACCTCTTTCAAGAGATAAGAGATGGAGACTTGTCAACATTGTTGAAAAAGCTAAGTAAGGAGGCACCAAGTAATGATTCAGACAGAAACAAGATTAAAAGTGGCTGATAATTCAGGTGCAAAGGAGTTACTGTGCATCAGAATCCTAGGCGGAACAAGTCGTCGTTATGCAAATATCGGAGACGTAATCGTTTGCGCTGTTAAGGATGCCACACCAGGCGGCGTTGTCAAGAAGGGTGACGTTGTTAAGGCAGTAGTAGTTAGAACCAAAAAGGGTGCGAGAAGAGCAGACGGCAGCTATGTAAAGTTTGACCAGAATGCAGCTGTAATCATCAAAGATAAGCTTGATAAGACTCCAGTTGGAACGCGTATTTTCGGACCTGTAGCTAGAGAGCTTCGTGAAAACGGATTCATGAAGATCGTATCTCTAGCACCAGAAGTACTATAGGAGGTGACTGGAATGCGCATCAAGAAAGATGATACAGTTATTGTCATCGCTGGTAAAGACAAGGGCGCGACAGGCAAGGTAAGCAAGGTATTTCCTAAGCAGAACCGCGTAGTTGTTGAAGGCGTTAATGTACAGACAAAGCATCAGAAGCAGACACGTACAGCACCTGCAGAGATTAGACACGTTGAAGGTCCAATCGATGCATCAAATGTAATGTACTATGATACAAAAAGCCAAGAAGGCTGTAAAGATCGGTTATAAGGTTGACGGAGACAAGAAGGTCAGAGTCGACAGAAAAACTGGTAAAGAAATCGACTAAGAAAGGAGGAGAGCATAATGACAGCAAGACTAAGAGAAACATATAAGAGTGATGTATTCACAGCACTTAAAGATAAGTTCAACTATGCAAATGTCAACGAAGTACCAAAGCTTGTAAAGATTACAATCAACATGGGACTTGGTGAAGCAAAAGAAAATTCAAAGATTATGGAATCTGCAATCCAGGAGCTAGCCCTAATCAGTGGACAGAGACCTGTTGTTACAAAGGCTAAGAAGTCAATCGCGAACTTCAAGGTTAGACAGGGAATGCCAGTTGGAGCAAAGGTTACACTTAGAGGCGACAACATGTATGTGTTCGCTGATAAGTTCTTCAACATCTCTCTTCCAAGAGTAAGAGACTTTAAGGGTGTAAGCAAGAACTCATTTGATGGACGTGGAAACTACTCCATGGGTATCAAAGAGCAGCTTATATTCCCAGAAATCAACTATGATGATGTTGAAACTGTAAAGGGAATGAACATCGTATTCACAACAACGGCTAAGACAGATGAGGAAGCTGCAGCGCTTCTTGAACTTCTCGGAATGCCGTTTGAGAAGTAGGAGGTTATTATGGCTAAGACAGCTCTTAAAGTCAAACAGCAGAGAAAGCCTAAATATTCAACACGTGCTTACACAAGATGCAACATCTGTGGAAGACCACACTCAGTGTTGAAGAAATATGGAATATGCCGTATTTGTTTCAGAGAGCTTGCATACAAGGGAGAAATTCCTGGCGTAAAGAAAGCAAGCTGGTAAACTGAGGCAAGAACTAATGCACAAGTCCCAAGAGGGAAACTGTGCAAGAGGAAGGAGAATATTGTAATGACAATGACAGATCCAATCGCGGATATGCTGACAAGAATCAGAAATGCCAATACAGTAGGTCACGCAAGTGTTGAAATTCCAGCATCAAACATGAAGAAATCAATTGCTGAAATTCTACTAAACGAAGGATTCATTGGCGGATTCGAAGTCATAGAAGACAACAAGCAGGGCGTAATCAAGGTACAGATGAAGTACGGCGCCGGCAAAGAAAAAGTTATCAACGGAATCAAGAAGATTTCAAAGCCAGGCCTTAAGGTTTATGCTAAGGCTAACGAGGTTCCAAGCGTTCTTGGTGGACTCGGTATCGCTATCATCTCAACATCAAAGGGAATCATCAGCGATAAGGAAGCTAGAAAGCTAGGCGTTGGCGGCGAAGTTATTTGCTATGTTTGGTAGGAGGTAAACAGTATGTCAAGAATAGGAAAGAATCCTGTTGCACTCCCAGCCGGTGTAGAAGTTAAGGTTGATGACAATCATGTTATCACTGTAAAGGGACCGCTAGGTCAGCTACAGGAACAGCTAAGCGCAGATATTAATATCGAAGTGAAGGACAACGAGATTGTATTCACAAGAAATAGTGACCACAGAAGTCACAGAGAACAGCACGGTCTTGCAAGAGCACTTGTAACAACATGGTTGAAGGTGTTACAAAGGGCTTCCAGAAGAAGCTTATCTTCAAGGGCGTAGGATACAAGGTTGAGAAGAAGGGTAAGGATTTGGTAATGAATCTTGGCTACTCTCATCCAGTAGTAATGACAGATCCTGATGGAATCGAAACCATTGCAGAGGACGTTACTACAGTTGTAGTTAAAGGTATAGACAAGGGTCTTGTAGGAAACTATTCGGCGAAGATCAGAGCGTGGAGAGCACCTGAACCATATAAGGGCAAGGGAATCAGATACGATGATGAAGTTATCCGTCGTAAAGAAGGCAAGACAGGTTCTAAGTAAGAAAGGAGTGAAGTAGAATGGCACAGATGAGCAGAAATGACAGACGTGTTAAAAGACACGCACGCGTCAGAAAAAATTTAACCGGAACTCCTGAAAGACCAAGACTTTGCGTTTTTAGATCAAACAAGAATATCTCTTGCCAGATTATCGATGATGTTAACAAGGTAACACTTGTATCAGCATCTTCACTTGACAAGGATATTGCTTCTGAAATCGGATATGGCGGCAACAAAGAGGCTGCTAAAAAAGTTGGTGAAGCAGTAGCTAAGAAGGCTGTGGCTAAGGGTATAGAAGTTGTTTCTTTTGACAGAAGCGGATTCCTATATCACGGCAGAGTCAAAGAACTAGCTGATGGTGCCCGCGAAGGCGGACTGAAATTCTAACGGAGGAGGAAAGATAATGCGTAACACTATTGATGCATCAAAGCTCGAGTTAACAGAAAACATCGTTAATATCAGACGTGTTGCTAAGACTGTTAAGGGCGGCAGAAATATGAGATTCAGCGTTACCGTTGTTGTAGGCGACAAAGCAGGTCATGTCGGCGTAGGACTCGGAAAAGCGCAGGAAATTCCTGAAGCCGTAAGAAAAGCTACAGAAGATGCTAAGAAGAAACTAATATATGTTCCAATCGTAGGAACAACGATACCACATAGAAACCTAGGTATCTTTGGAGCAGGCAGAGTACTAATCATGCCAGCTGCACAGGGTACTGGAGTTATCGCTGGTTCATCAGTAAGAACTGTACTAGAATCAGCTGGTATTCAGGACGTAAGAGCTAAGTCACTTGGCTCAAGTAACACAGGAAACATGGCTCTTGCAACACTCGAAGGTCTTAAGGGAATGCTTACAGTTGAGAAGGTTGCAAAGCTAAGAGGCAAGACGCCTGAAGAAATATTGGGTTAGGAGGCAGCGAAATGGCAAAAATGTTGAAAATTACTTTAACAAAGAGTACTATTGGCGCTATTCCTAAGCATAAGAAGGTTGTAAAGGCCTTAGGACTTAGAAAGTTGCATCATTCAGTCGAATTGGCAGATACACCTCAGACTCGTGGTGCTATCGCAAAAGTAACTCATCTTGTTACTGTCGAAGAACTGTAGGATAGGAGGTGCAAGCTAATGAAACTGCATGAACTAAAAGCTCCTGCTGGCTCAACACACAGCCGCAAGAGAAAGGGCAGAGGAACTGCTACTGGACAGGGTAAGACTGCTGGTAGAGGTATGAACGGCCAGAATTCAAGAAGTGGTGGCGGAGTTAGACTCGGATTCGAGGGTGGACAGATGCCACTATATAGAAGATTGCCAAAGAGAGGCTTCAACAATAAGTGGGCGAAGGAATACGCTACAGTTAATGTTGGTGATCTAAACAGATTTGAGGCAAACACTGAGGTTACTCCAGAGCTTCTAAGAGAAGTTGGACTTGTTAAGCAGGTTATCGATGGAGTTAAGATCCTTGGTGATGGTGAGCTCGATAGAGCACTCACAGTAAAGGCAGTTAAGTTCACAAAGACTGCTGCTGAAAAAATCAACGCTGCTGGAGGAAAGGCAGAGGTGATCTGATATGGATATGCTAAAGACCGTAAAGCAGGCATTTAAAGTTCCGGAAATGAGAGCTAAGATTCTATTTACTGTAATGATGTTAGTTATCTTTTGTGTTGGCTCACACATACCAGTTCCAGGAATCGATAGAACTCAGCTAGCGAGCATGTTCAAGAACCAGGGCGGATTATTCGACCTGTTCGACCTGTTCTCCGGAGGATCTTTCAGTAACTTTACTATCTTCGCATTAAGTATCACACCATATGTAACAGCTTCCATCATAGTACAGCTACTAACAGTAGCATTTCCGTACTTTGAAAGGCTAGCAAAAGAGGGTAACGAGGGACGCAAGAAGATGGCGACAATAACTCGCTACATGACTGTGGGCCTCGCTCTCATCCAAGCGTTCGGATTGACAATAGGTCTATTCAGACGTGCGGTAGTTGACCAGACTTGGTTCAGCTTTGTAGTAATAATATTAGTGCTAACAGCAGGAACAGCCTTCCTGATGTGGCTTGGAGAGCAGATTAACGAAACGGTATTGGAAACGGAATCTCAATTCTAATCTTTGCTGGAATCGTTGCGAGAATCCCTTCAGATGTTCGCAGTATCGCTCTTCAGTATAAGGAAGGCGCTATAAACATCATCACACTAATCCTATTCATCGCATTTGCACTACTAGTAGTTGTAGGAGTAATCTTTATCCAGCAGGGTACAAGAAGAATTCCAGTACAGTATGCAAAGCGTGTAGTAGGTAGAAAGATGTACGGCGGTCAGTCAACACATATTCCGCTAAAGGTAAACCAGGCAGGTGTAATTCCTGTAATTTTCGCAGTATCACTGCTGCAATTTCCACTTACAATTACCTACTTCCTAAAGTCGGATTCAGGCTTCACTGCATTCGTAACGAAGTGGCTATCACCAAGTGGAAGTCCTGGTGTATGGGTGTACGCTATATTCAATATCATTTTGATCATAGCATTTAACTATTTCTATACAACAATAAGCTTTAACCCAATCGAAGTTGCACAGAACATGAAATCAAACGGTGGTTTCATCCCGGGCATTAGACCTGGTAAGGCTACAATTGAGTATCTTGCGAAAGTGATGGGTAGAATTTCTATAGTAGGAGCACTGTTCCTTGCTATAATAGCTACATTGCCAACGCTGATCAGCCAGTATACCGGTCTAAACATTCGTTTTGGCGGAACCTCGCTACTAATCGTAGTCGGAGTTGCAATAGATGTAATGAGACAGTTAGAAAATCAGATGGTAATGAGGAATTACAAAGGATTCCTTAAATAGAAGGAGTTAGAAAATTGCTGAGAACAATTCTATTAGGGCCTCCAGGCGCAGGAAAGGGAACTCAGGCAGTACGCATTGTTGAAAAAGTATGGAATTCCACACATTTCAACGGGTGACATCTTCCGCGACAATATTAAGAGGCAAACTGAGCTCGGTAAGAAAGCTCAAGAATACATGAATAAAGGCGAACTTGTTCCAGACGATTTAGTAATTGAAATCGCCACGGACAGATTGCTGAGAGACGACTGCAAGAAGGGCTTCCTTCTTGACGGTTTTCCTCGCACGGTTTATCAGGCAGAAAAGCTTGATGAATTCATGCAGGCACACGATGGAAAGATTGATCACGTTATCAATCTAGAGGTAGAAGATGACTTGCTTATCTTCAGACTCACAGGAAGACGTGTTTGCAAGCAGTGCGGAGCAAGCTTCCACGTAGTCAACATCCCGCCAAAGGTAGAAGGAATCTGCGATAGATGCGGAGGAGAGCTAGTGCAGAGAGCTGACGATACGGAAGAAACGGTAAAGAACAGAATTACCGTTTACAAAGAACAGACTATGCCGCTTATTGATTATTACACAAAGGCTAACAACATTACTACGCTAGATGGCTCAACACCTCTTGATCAGTGTTTTGCTGAAATCGTAGAAGTTTTAGGTGAATAGTCATGATAGTAATCAAATCCAAAGAAGAAATTGAATTGTTGCGTGTTCCTTGCAGGGTTACAGGCGAGCTACTAAACAAGCTTGCTGGGTTCATAAAGCCGGGAATAAGCACATGGGAAATCGATAACTTCTGTGCCGAATTTATAAAGCAGCACGGAATGACACCGACCTTCAAGGGTTACGGTGGATTCCCGGGAAATGTGTGCGTATCGCTCAACGAAGAGATTGTGCACGGAATTCCGTATCGCGAGAGAATTCTTCAAGAGGGTGACATAGTCAGCATCGATGTTGGCGCGACATACAAAGGATATACAAGCGATGCCGCAAGAACATATCCTGTAGGCAAAATCAGCGAGGAAGCACAGCGTCTTATAGATGCGACAAGAGATAGCTTCTTTGCGGGAATAGAGTTTGCCAAGGTAGGAAACCGACTTTCAGACATTTCGCATGCAGTGCAGGCGAAGGCCGAGAAGGAAGGGTTTTCAGTAATCCGAGACTTTGTTGGACACGGAGTCGGAAGAGAATTGCATGAGGATCCACAGATACCTAACTACGGAAAGGCTGGACGTGGTCCAAGACTTGTAGAAGGTATGGTCCTAGCAATTGAACCGATGGTAGCGGTCGGAACATACGAAACAGAAACACTGTTGAATAATTGGACGGCAGTAACTGCTGACGGAAAGCTTTCAGCTCATTACGAAAACACGGTAGCAATTACTGAGAATGGGCCGGAAGTGCTAACTTTTAGTCGAAGAAGAGGTGTAGAGGATATGGCGAAAAAAAGACACCATAGAAGCAATGGGCACTGTTGTAGATGCACAGCCTAATGCAATGTTCAAGATAAAGCTTGAGAACGGATTTGAGGTTCTTGCGCATATATCGGGTAAGATCCGCATGAACTACATTAGGATTCTCCCGGGAGACAAGGTAAAGGTTGAACTATCACCTTATGACCTAACTCGCGGACGTATTGTATGGCGTGATAAATAGGCCCAGCCTTTGACATACAGAGAGAATCAAAGGTAGATGAGGAGGAAAAAATGAAAGTAAGAGCATCAGTAAAGCCAATCTGCGAAAAATGCAAAGTCATTAAGAGAAATGGCAAAGTGATGGTTATTTGCGAAAATCCAAAGCATAAGCAGAAGCAAGGCTAAATAAAAGTTAATAATTGGGTAGCGAGACCGGGCCGCTATCTGTAAAAATTTATTTATTGTACATCGCCTGTCTATATCACCCCCGGCAAGGTGACGGAAGATAGGAGAAGGAGGAAACGTATGGCTCGTATAGCCGGTGTAGACTTACCAAGAGAAAAAAGGGTAGAAATCGGTCTAACCTATATCTATGGTATCGGAAAGCATACAGCTAAAGACATTCTTGCAAAGGCTGAAATCAATCCAGATACTAGAGTCAAAGATCTGACTGAAGATGAAGCTGGTAGAATCAGAAAAATCATCGAAGCAGAGTATGCAGTAGAAGGTGACCTAAGAAGAGAGGTGTCTCTAAACATTAAGAGACTCATGGAAATCGGAAGCTACAGAGGAATCAGACACAGAAGAGGTCTTCCTGTTAGAGGTCAGAAAACAAAAACTAATGCTAGAACGCGTAAGGGTCCTAAGAGGACTGTAAGCAGAAAGAAAAAGTAAGAAGGAGGTAGGATAAAATGGCTAAAGCTGTAAAGAAAACAGTAAGAAAAAAGAGAAAAGACCGTAAGCACGTTGAAAAAGGCCAGGCTCATATCCAGTCCACCTTTAACAATACTTTGGTGACACTTACAGATATGGACGGAAACGCTCTGTCATGGTCAAGCGCAGGATCACTTGGATTTAAGGGTTCAAGAAAATCAACACCGTTTGCAGCACAGAGTGCAGCTGAGACTGCAACAAAGGCAGCTCTTGAGCACGGACTTAAGACTGTTGAAGTTTACGTTAAGGGACCAGGCGCAGGTAGAGAAGCTGCTATTAGAGCACTCCAGGCTGCTGGTCTTGAGATCACATTGATCAAAGATATTACACCTATTCCTCATAACGGTTGCAGACCGCCAAAGAGAAGAAGAGTATAGCAGAAGGGAGGAGCAAAGAAAATGGCAGTAAATAAAGACCCGATCCTAAAGAGATGTAGATCTCTTCAGTTGGATCCAAGCCACATGGGTATCTACAAAGAATCCAATAGAAAGCCTCAGCAGAGTTTCAAGAAGATGAGTGAATATGGACTTCAGCTTCGTGAAAAGCAGAGAGCAAAGTTTATCTACGGAGTTCTAGAAAGACAGTTCAGAACAGCGTTCAAGAAGGCTGCATCAAAGAAGGGTATCACAGGTGAAAACCTTCTTATCATGCTAGAGGAAAGACTTGACAACGTTGTTTTCAGAATGGGACTTGCTACAACACGTAGAGAAGCAAGACAGCTTGTAGTTCACAGCCACTTTACAGTAAACGGTAAGAAGGTAAACATTCCTTCATACATCGTAAAGGCTGGAGACGTAATCAAGGTAAAGGAAAAGAGCCAGAGCTCTCCTAAGTTTAAGGAAATCAAAGAGATGCAGGTTGGTGTTCCAGCTTGGCTTTCAGTAGATAGAGACAAGCTAGAGGGTAAAGTTCTAGCTGATCCAACTAGAGATCAGATTGACACACCTATCGAAGAGCGTTTAATCGTCGAGTTGTACTCCAAATAATAGAAACTATATTACAGTCGCTATTATTGATTGGATGAAAAGGAGGGTTTTCAATGATAGAAATCGAAAAACCGACAATATCAAAGACAGTCAGCGAGGATGGTACATACGGCAAATTCGTTGTTGAACCTCTAGAAAGAGGATACGGAATAACACTTGGAAACAGCATGAGAAGAATTCTTCTCAGCTCACTTCCCAGGCGCAGCTGTAACATCGATTAAAATCGATGGAATTCTACACGAGTTTTCGACGATTCCAGGCGTCAAAGAAGATGTTACTGAAATCATACTCAACCTCAAGAAGCTGGCATTAAGGCTAAGCGGTGATGACAGCAAGCGTGTAATTATAAATGCAGTTGGACCTAAGGAGGTTACAGCAGCAGACATAATCGGAGATTCAGAGCTAGAGATATTTAACCCTGAATTGCACATTGCTACACTTGAAGAAAATGCTACTTTGGTTATGGAAATAAACCTTGCTAGAGGCAGAGGTTATGTTCCAGCAGAGCAGAATAAGGATGAGAGCACACCGATTTCAGTGATTCCGGTTGACTCAATTTTTACTCCGGTAAGAAGAGTAAACTACACAGTAGAGAATACAAGAGTAGGGCAGGTTACAGACTTTGATAGACTTATCCTAGAGATTTGGACAGATGGTTCAATCTCACCAGAGGAAGGTGTATCAATAGGTGCAAAGATTATGCAGGAGCACCTCAATTTGTTCGTAAAGCTTGATGATGCTGCAGATGATCTTGAAATCATGGTAGAGAAGGAAGAAGATCAGAAGGAAAAAGCTTTGGAGATGACTATCGAAGAGCTTGAGCTTTCAGTTCGTTCGTTCAACTGCCTAAAGAGAGCATCGATCAATACTGTTGAAGAGTTGACAGCTCGTACCGAAGAAGAGATGATGAAAGTCAGAAATCTCGGTAAGAAGTCACTCGACGAAGTTAAAGCAAAATTAGCTGAGCTTGGACTTTCACTTAGACCAAGCGAAGAATAGAAAGAATTATAAGGAGAGAAGGATATGCCAGGATATAGAAAACTAGGCAGGCCTACAGCTCACAGAAAGCAATGCTGAGAAACCTTGTAACTGATCTACTCAGAGAAGGCAGAATTCAGACAACTGATTGTAGAGCTAAGGAAGCCAGAAAAACTGCTGAAAAGCTTATCACTTTGGCAAAGACTGACAATCTTCATAACAGAAGACAGGCTTTGGCATATATATTTGACGAAACAGTAGTCAATAATCTTTTCGAAGAGATCGCACCTAAGTACGCTGAGCGTAACGGTGGATACACAAGAATCCTAAAGCTAGGACCTCGCCGTGGCGATGGTGCTGAAGTAGTTTTCTTGGAGCTCGTATAAGATAATAAATAGAGCAGGAACTTATGTCCCTGCTCTTTTTACATGCTCAAATTTATAAGTTCTATACCTTCCTTCTGTAGTGGATGACCACAAACGCAAGCACAAAAATCCCAATTATTCCTAGCACATCTATCACTATTGTAATTGGCAAAAGGATTCCTGAGACGAGGTAATCAAAGCTATCGTATAAAGTCTTAGAAGTATCCAAAAAGAGGACACAAAGCGCTAATAAAAGCGTTGAGGCCATAGCTAGGAAGGCATTTGTTATTACTAGAATTGCTGATGCAGGATTTAGTGACTTACTTGTCTTGCTAGCTAAAATCATGCTGATTAAATTCAGTACTGAAATAAGCAGAAAGAAAACAAATATCATTAAAATTGTTTTCTGGTGACTGCTCGCCAGTTCCATTATAGGCTTTAGTTCCATGATAGACTCCTTTCAATAATCAGGACAACTATGTTTGCCTATATTATACTATAAATGGAGGGTGTAAAGAATAATTTGACAACTTTACAGGTTTTATTTAACTATATAGCTTGCCATGGCATCAGAAATCAATCTATTCCCTCCTAGTATGATTGATTCCTTTATAGAATTATCTTTCACATATTGCTTAGCATATTCGATATTATTCTCATCTATAAGCAGTAATGGGCCGCCTCTTCGATCTGCTAGAATTCCCCCGCAAAGGCCATCAGGGAAATCATTTCCGTAACTTAGAATAGCAATGCTAGGACTTTTAAAGAAATATTTAGCTATCGCAATAGAAGTTTTATAACGATCTTCGCCAAATATTCTTTTTGATGATCCAAGATTATTTAGGGATGCTTCTATTGTGGCATTTACAGATTTTAATCCACCTGCAATGGCATAGTTTTTTGTTCTTATGCTATTTAGGTATGAAAGCTGTTCTTCTGTAAGGCCATCTCCAACTAGAAGTATAGGCCTTCCAGTAGCTGATGCTGAAATACTGTCAGCAAATCCATATCCCGAGCATACTATGAGCTCCTCATTATCCACATTTGCTTCTTTTAAAATAGCAAGGTTAGTAGCAAAACGATCGTTTCCAGCTAGCCTCTTAACATTAAAGCTTTTTTTAATTCTGAGTCTTACATCATCTGGTATAGCATTTGTTCCACCAAGTAAATAAACAATGGTTGACTTTCCCGGCTTTAGATTATTCTCTATGTACTGTATTGTTCTATCTTTATTGTTTTCATTAACAAGTAGGAGTGGAGCGTTCTTTACTTTTGCAAGGTATGCTCCTGAAAGTGCATCAGGATAGTTATCACCATTAGCAACAACGATTACATTGAATTTTTCCTTGCCTAGCTCCTTCTTAAGTGTATCTGCAATTTGTATTGCTGTCTCATACCTATTAGGACCTGCGAGCCTGATAGGGTCCTTAGGAGCTTCAGTTTTGTTGGTTTTTAAGTTTTCTAGAAGCTCTTTATAATGTTCAGTTGTTCTGTTTATTACCTCGACCGATGCCTCGTCGTCAACATTAGACGCTATTTTATCAAGGCCTTCCTTTAGAAGTGCCTTTGCTTTTTCAGTATTCTCCTTGTAGTCGAATTTATCGACTAGGTCCATGAGTTCCATCTTACCATTCATCGCTGCTATTATATATTCAACATCTTTTAACTCGGATAAATAGTCTTCAGGAGTTATCTTTAGCATCTCATTGTACTCATCGATTACCTTTAGTACTGCATCTTTCTTTTCTGGTAGTGGTAGATCGTAAGTAAAGAGTACTTTATCAATTAAAGCATACATTTTGACAGAGTCAAATTCGTTTTCATCATCCTCTTTATCCTGAGGTTTAAGAGCTTCTATCTCCTCTTTAAATGATGCAATTTTGTTTTTTTATTTCATCTACAGATTCACCGTTTTCTATAGATGTATTGAGCTTAGCAATAGCTTCATCTAGCTTTTTCTTTACCTTTTCTGCATTGTCTTTATAATCTACAGAATCAACTAGATTCATAAGATCAATTTTGCCATTTAAGGCAGTAAGCACATACTCAACAGCTTTTAGCTCATCTATATAATCGTCAGGAGTTATCTTTAGCATTTCGTTGAACTCTTTACTTGCCTTAATAACAGTATCTTTATTATTAGGAAGAGGTAAATCTACTAACGAATAAATTTTATCGATGAGTTTATACATCTTTGCGGAGTCGAACTCACTGCTGTCATCGTCTTCAGCCTTAGTGAACTCGACATCTGTGAATTTGTAAAGGGCAGGCTTTACTTCAACAAATCTTAGGTAAGCGTTTAAGGAGTAGCTAACCTGAGTGTTTGCAAAGTCATTGGCATCGCCACCTGCACCAATTCCAAAACCCTTATCAGTCTTATACTTCGCCATGTTACCTACAAGGTTTGAATTTAGCTTGCTGAATTTCTCAGACTTTGTAGCATCAATTCCAAGTGCGCTTAAGGCAGTCAAAACTTGTGCATCTGTGCAAGAATTTCCACCGTAGCTTCCAGTAGCATCCAGCTTTTTTCTCTAGATAATTAAGAGCTTTGTCTACTGAGTTTTTAACCTTAGTATTGTTTTTATAATAAGGTGCGAGGGCCTGTAGTGCCATAGCAGTTATGTCAATACCATCACCACTAGATTTGTTAAGTGAGAATCCGCCTGATTCTTTTTGATATGAAAGAATTTGATCAACGAGCTTTTCTCTTGTCCAAAAAGCGCCATCCGGAATCACATATGTCTTTGAATCAAGAGCGATAAGTGCAAATATAGGTGCATTAGATGTTGCATCTGAGATTCTCTTATCGTTGTATATCTTAGCAATAATGTTATAGTTCTCTTCTGTGCTAGGGTCTATTCCCATTGAGCCTAGCGTGATTGCGAGCTTTGCATATTCAGTAGGTACGAGTGAAGGACTATCTTCGTTTTCGTCTAGAACTTTTCGTACACTTGCTAGGTAAGCTTCCTTGTCAGAATTTGATATATCAGCACCTGATCTTGCTAATGTGAATAGAGTCCATTCATCACCATATTTTGAATGGGACTTATTTTGCAGGCATGCCTTACCGTGCTCAAGTAAATCCTTCGCTAGATTGACATAGTCTGTAGTGTTGCTACTATCAGATTCTTTAACAATAATTTCTAGAGTTATAGGCGTTGCGCCACCAGTGGTATCTATAGGAGTACCTACAGCTTTGACCTTACCCTTTGAAAGAGCAACAAGTCTGTGAGTTGTCTTATGAGGTTCGTTTGTACTTGTCCTCGTTACCAATTCATCGATTCTTGCAACACCTTCTGTATCAAAGCGCCAGTCAAATCTTTGTTCGGTAGCATTTGCAGGATTTGCAGCAATTTCAATATCCTGGTATTCATTTTCCTTTAATTCGTAGCTCATCTTCGCAGGACTTGCAGATAGGAGAGGATACCTGTACTTGAACTCAATTTTTACTGTTTTCTCGAGGTTGGGATTTTCTTCACTTGTTACCTTAAACTTAGCTATACCACTCTTCTTAGGAACTATTCCATTTCCGTATAGCTCTTGGTATTCTGCAATTTCTGGATTTAAAGCTTTCCATTTGAGGCTCTTATTGGTGGCAGTTGCTGGTTCAAATGTAAGTTTATAATTTCTATCACCTGCTGTATCGCTAGGAGTTACACCAATGTACTGATTACCGTTTAGACCGTTCCAATCACTGATATATGCAAGCTTAGGATAATTTATATCAAAGCTGGTTAAAGGAATGTTCTTAGCAGCAAGATGAAACTTTGTCTTTACAGACTCATCCGTCATCTTAATGTTAATTGTAGCTTCACTAGTTTTTGAAGTGTTTATATTTGCGTATATTTCTTTGCCGTTATTTTGAACATAGGAGCCGTTTGTGTATTTGATAGTCACTGCATAAGCGGGAATATCGATTTCCTTGTCGCTACCTTTAATTGTTCCTTTTAGATTGATTTTCTTATACTCTGATCCATTTATAGAAACTGTTTCATCATCAGCGATGGCTTTTCCATCTATATAAGGAATTAACTTTTCAACTTTTGATGATTTGTTATCTATTTTAAATTCCTTAAGTAGTTTGGTGTCTGGATAGATAGGATCCTTGCTGTAAACCTTTGCAGTTACTTCTTTTACTCCATGGCCTTGATATTTTCCATCATAGGTAACCCAGACATCTGTCCATCTTTCAATACCCTCCTTTTCGTCGGATGTGCATTTAAAATATGGAGTGCCTGAGAATCCTTTTATTTTAAATGTTCCCGTCTCAATAGAGGTCAAAGTGAACTTGCCGTCTGAATCTGGCTTTATAATCTCCCCATCAGATCTTTCGAAGTAAATTTCGATGTTTTCCTCCGTACTTTCTGATGATGTCTCTGACATTGCGTATGCCTTAAGTCTATTTGCATCAAAGCTTAGGCTCATTGAAAATAGCATAGCAAGACAGATACTTAAGGCAATAAATCGTCTTAAAAATGGTCGTGTTTTCTTCATAAAATGCTCCTTCTTAAAGTATCATCTGCTAAAATAAAACCATATTTAACAAAGGAAGTTTCACGATTAATTAGTGTGCATCAAGAATTTGTCAACAAAAAACTTCTCGACAAGTTATATCAAAACTTTTCATGAGAAGCTACTTAAAACAATATTATATTAGGTATATATCTCATTAATAAGTCTCCTGACTATGCTTCATCGCTTTTACTAGCCTTCTCAGAAGAGAATCTACTCTCTTTCCAATGGTATTAAGTAAAACTCCACAATACAGTTCCTCTGCCGATATAAATAAGCAAAGAAGGGCACTTGGTATAGGTTTCACACCTTACCTCTCTTACGTGCGTTCCTCTGGATTAATATGATATTATTCTTTTTGTTATATATATTTTATCATTTGTAATGGTTAAAAATCAAAGAATATAATGGCACAAATATGCCTGGTTTTCGAATACCAATAGACATTTAGTAAATAAAAAAACGAGTGCATATGCACTCGTTTAAAATCATCTCCTAGAGCTTACCTACTAGGTCGATTCCAGGCTTTAGTGTCTTTGCTCCTGGTCTCCATCTAGCTGGGCAAACCTCATCTCCGTGTTCTGCAACGAACTGGCAAGCCTGAAGCTTACGTAGAAGCTCTTCGGCATTTCTTCCCACGTTTCCTGCATTAACCTCGTATGAAACAATCTTTCCCTGAGGGTTGATGATGAATGTTCCTCTTTCGGAAATTCCATCTGCTTCGATGAATACATCAAAGTCCTTTGCTAGTGCATGAGTTGGATCGCCAAGCATTGGATATGTTAGCTCTTTGATTAGCTCAGAGCTATCGTGCCAAGCCTTGTGAACAAAGTGAGTGTCACATGAAACTGCATATACTTCGCAGCCAGCGCTCTTGAATTCCTCATACTTATCCTGTAAATCTGAAAGCTCTGTTGGGCAAACAAAGGTAAAATCAGCAGGATAGAAGAAGAAAACACTCCACTTTCCTAGAATATCTTCCTTTTTGTATTCTTTGAATTCATTATTGTAATAACCATTAACCTTAAAAATCGGAAACTTCCTTGTTAATTAATGACATCTTTTTTTCTCCTTTTTCATTAGACCTTTAGGTCTAGATCTGTACATTTAACGTATACAAATCGTATATACCCCAAGTTAGTTAAAGCTAACCATAAAAACTTTTTTTGTTAATTTTAACTTTATTGTAAAAAGCTTTTAAAAATACATGTCTTAAGCCCTTATATTTTTATGGATTTGGCTGTTGACTTATATATTTGCGGAATATATAATAATATTGTAGTTAAATATGATTTTATGTTCCTGGGACATTTGTCTTGGGCTAAGAGGGAAACAGGTAAAAGCCTGTGCGGTCCCGCCACTGTAAGCAGTATTTATATAGCATTCATCGTAAGGTGAGCCACTGGAGCGTCCGGGAAGGTAGCTATATATGATAAGCTGCGAGCCAGGAGACCTGCATAGAATCTTCCTAAACGGCGGTGAACCGTGATGGGAAAAATAACAATCAGCAAATACGGGCTGTGGGGCATGCCACAGCTCTTTTTAGTTGTGGGGCCGGCTTTTCATTCTTTTTCATAATTGGCAAAAGGCAGGCTTCGTCACCCTGCTTTTTTGCTTTTTTGATATGTGTTGTATGAGTCTATAAATACAAAAGCAAGAGGCATAATGGATTTTTAGAAGGATAGATTATGAAAGATTTTAGGGATAGAATATTTTTTGCGACATTTTCAGATGGAGCGACTAAGACTGCAAATAAATACGGTTTCAGCTTAGAGATTAATGATCTTTGTATTTCGAGCAATTTAGATCCGGAAAATAGAGAGGAAACCATAAAGCGAATTGAGGATGAAATTTCTGAGGCTTCTGCTCAGGGAAAGAAGATATTTATGCACGGCCCCTTTACAGAGCTAACACCGGATGCGATGGATCCAAGGGCCATTGAACTAATGATGGATAGGTATATGGAAAGCATTGAGATTTGCGAGCATTTTGGTATAAAGGATATGGTTGTTCACAGCGGGTTCATACCTTTGATGTACCATAGAGACTGGCATGTACCGCGCTCAATAGAGTTTTGGCAGAGGATTTCGGAAAAGCTACCTGAGGGTTTTACTCTTTATGTAGAAAATGTCTTTGATGAGGATCCATATATTATGAGGGATGTTATCAAAGGAACGGATAGGAAGAACATCAAATGTTGCCTTGATGTGGGCCATGCTAACGCGATAAAATCAAAGTACAGCGTCTTTGAGTGGATAGAGGCCTTGGCAGATGAAATAGGGCATTTTCACCTTCATACAAACGACGGAACTGCTGACCAGCACGGAGGTCTTGATAGCGATGAAATGGATATGAAGGGCATACTTTTGCATGCTTTAGAGCATTGTGCAGATAATGTTACATTTACTGTGGAGAGCAGGGAGAGCGAGCCTAGCGCTATATTTTTGGAAAACTTTTTTAATACTATTCCCCATACAGATATGATAAAATAAATGCGGGAGAATAAGATGGATTTAAACAAACTAAATGATAAACAACAAGAGGCGGTCAGATGTATAGATGGGCCGCTTTTGATAATTGCTGGAGCTGGCTCAGGTAAGACGAGCACTATGACTCACAGAATTGCCTATATGATTGAGCAAGGCATAAGTCCGTACAAGATATTAGCAGTAACCTTTACTAATAAGGCGGCTAACGAGATGCGCGAGAGAATAGAGGGCCTTTGTGGTGAGATTCATGGTATGTGGGTTATGACTTTTCACGCTATGTGCCTTAGAATGCTGAGAAAGCACGCAGGGGTCATCGGCTATGACAAGAATTTCGTAATCTATGATACTGCTGACCAGAAGACGCTCGTGAGGAATATCTGCAAGGAGCTTAACCTAGATAGCAAGGAATTTAAGCCTGCGTATATCGCATCGGTTATAAGCGATAAGAAGGAGCAGGGCGTCACACCACAGGAGTTTGCTGAGAATGCCATAGGTATGAAGAATAAGCTTCTAGCTAGGGCGTATCAGATGTATGAGAAGGCTTTGAGAGACAACAATGCGATGGATTTTGATGACCTCTTACTCAACACTCTGAGAATGTTCAAGGCAGACGAGAGCGTGCTTCTTGAGTATAGCGACAGATTCGAATACATAATGGTGGATGAGTATCAGGACACGAACCACATACAGTATCAACTTGTGAAACTGCTTTCGCAGAGACACGGCAATATTTGCGTTGTTGGAGATGACGACCAGTGTATTTATGAGTGGCGTGGTGCTGACATAACAAATATCCTAAACTTTGAGAAGGACTTTAAGAATGCGAAGCTAATCAAGCTTGAGCAAAACTATAGATCAAAGGGTAACATCCTCGCTGCGGCTCACTCCGTAATTTCCAATAATACAGGAAGAAAGCAGAAGAAGCTTTGGACGGATAAAGAGGCCGGCGAGAAAATTACCTATTTTAAGGCAGAGGACGAAAAGGATGAGGCTGATTTCATCGCAAGGGAGATAAATATCCTGAAGAATGGAAACCTCAAGTACAGCGATTTGCGGTTCTCTACAGAACAAATGCGCAGTCTAGATCGCTTGAGGATGTCTTTGCGAGAAGAGGAATTCCTTATAGGGTTCTTTCCGGAATGAGATACTACGACCGCAAGGAAGTTAAGGACATGATGTCCTATATGAGGCTTGTGATTAATCCTAAGGATGATCTTGCTTTGACGAGAATCATAAATGAGCCTAAACGTGGAATCGGTGCTAAGACACTTGAGAAACTGTTTACTCTTGCTGAGGTAAGGGGTCAGAGCCTTATGGAGTCTCTTTGGGAGGATGAGGTTTTGGATACTCTTCCTAAGAAGGCCTTTGAGGATGTAAAGAAGATGGCAAGGACTATTGAACTTTGTCGTGAAGAGGCTGACTCACTAAGTGTTGCAGATATCTACGACCAACTTCTGGTTAATACGGGATATCTTAGTGCTCTAGAGGCTGAGCGCACTGTCGAGGCCGAAAGCAGAATAGAAAACCTTATGGAATTCAAGTCGGTTATAGAAAACTACGAAAACGATAGTGCAGAGCCTAGTCTTGAGGAATTTATGGAAGGACTTAGCCTCATGTCAGAGGTTGACAACCATGATGAGACTCAAGATGCAGTTGTTCTCATGACCATGCATAGTTCTAAGGGGCTCGAGTTTCCAGTTGTTTTCCTTCCAGAATGGAGGATGGACTCTTCCCAGGAGCAAGAAGCTTTGATTCGCCAGAGGGAATGGAAGAGGAGAGAAGGCTTTGTTATGTCGGCATGACTAGAGCAAAGGAGAGACTCTTCCTTACAGGTGCGACAAGGAGAATGCTCTACGGAAGAACTGAGTATCAGAGAGAGTCTACCTTCCTCAGAGAAATAGATAAGAAACTTCTTACGGGAGATGCAATATTTGAGAAGAAGCGCGATAGCTTCCTTGGCGACGAGTTTACGGGACCTGGAGTTTCGACGGGAAGCTTTGATGGATATATGAGTTCAAATAAGGCTGGATACAAGCCTTTCGATTCGCTGAGCTATTCCAAGGCACACACCAAGAAGGTTGCAGCAGGTGGCGATGATCTTAAATCTGGTGACAGGGTTAAGCACAGTAAGTTCGGCGAGGGTATGGTTATAGAAGCGGATGATAAGACAATTTCGATCATCTTTGATGAGGTCGGACTTAAGAAGATGGCAAAGGGTATTGCGGTTTTAAAGAAGCTATAGCTTTGATATAGGAGATTAGGTAATGGCTGATGTAAAGGCTTTGATGCAGGAAAAGATAAAGGTGCTCGATGAGGCTTCGAAGGCATATTATGCGCGTGGAGAGGAAATCATGAGCAATTTTGAGTACGACAAAATCTATGACGAGCTTGTCGAGCTCGAAAAGCAAAGTGGAATAATCCTTGCGGGAAGTCCAACTCAGAAGGTGGGTTATGAAATTCTTTCGGAGCTTCCTAAGGAGGTTCATCCTTCGAGGATGCTTTCGCTAGATAAGACTAAGAGCAGGGAAGAACTCAAGGACTGGCTTGGAGATCATCAAGGAATTCTATCTTGGAAGCTAGATGGTCTAACCATAGTTTTGACATATGAGGACGGAAAGCTGCTAAAGGCTGTTACTCGTGGGAATGGCGATGTAGGCGAGGTGATTACGGCAAATGCTAAGACCTTTGTGAATCTTCCACATCAAATTGCATATAAGGGAGCTCTTGTGCTAAGAGGTGAGGCAGTTATCTCCTATGCCGATTTTGATAAGATCAATAGCGAAATTGAGGATAGCGCTGGCAAGTACAAGAATCCGAGAAATCTTTGCGCTGGATCAGTAAGACAGCTAAATAGTGAAATTACTGCATCGCGCAGGGTTAGATTCTTTGCATTTACGCTTGTGAGTGCTGAGGGTATTAACTTCAAGAAGAGAAGTGAGCAGATTAATTGGCTAAAAGATCAAGGCTTTGATACTGTTAAAGAAAGACTCGTAAACGCTGATAACATAATTGAAACTGTTGATTTATTTGAGTCTGAGGTTCACGAAAACCCAATTCCATCAGATGGACTCGTTTTGGCCTTTGATGACCTTGAATATAGTGCAAGTCTTGGAACGACGGCAAAGTTCCCTAGGGACTCAATTGCATTTAAGTGGCAGGACCAGACTGAGAAGACTACTTTGAGGGAGATTGAGTGGAATGCCTCAAGAACAGGCCTTATAAATCCGATTGCTGTCTTTGACCCTGTTGAACTAGAGGGTACGACAGTTTCGCGTGCATCGGTCCACAATCTCAGCATAGTTGAAGAGCTTGCTCTTGGAATTGGTGACACGATAGAGGTCTACAAGGCAAACATGATTATTCCACAGATTTCGGCAAATCTAACGCGAAGTGGAAATCTAGAACTACCTAAGACCTGCCCGGCATGTGATACTCCAGTAATAATCAAAAATGAGCAGGGAGTAAAGACGATAAATTGTCCAAACCCTAAATGCCCAGCAAAGCGAATCAAGAGTCTAACGCTTTTCGTTTCTCGCGATGCAATGAATATTGACGGATTATCTGAAGCAACTATTGAGAAGTTTGCAGATGCGGGATACCTAAAGGAGCTAGCAGATTTCTATCACCTAGATGATCATAAGGATGAGATTGTTAAGGCTGAGGGCTTTGGAGAGAAATCCTTTAATAATATGCAAAAAGGCAATTGATGCTTCTAGAAAGGTTAAGCCTGAAAAGCTTCTTTATGCGCTTGGAATCCCAGGGATTGGCGTTGCCAATGCAAAGCTTATATCAAAGGCATGCAAGGCTCAGTGGGACAAGATTGAATCTATATCAAAGTCAGAACTTCTTCAGATAGATGGCATAGGCGATGTTATGGCAGCGGCTTATGTCTCCTTCTTTGATGACGAAGAGAACAAGGCTAAGCTTGCGCGCCTTAAGGCAGAGCTTGATATAGATGAGAGCTTTGAGGAGGCTGGCGCTTTGCTCAAAGGTCTAACATTTGTAATTACTGGTTCGCTCAATCACTATGCGAATAGAGATGAGCTTAAGGCTTTGATAGAGTCTCTTGGTGGTAAGGTTTCAGGATCGGTAAGTGCAAAGACTTCATATTTAATCAATAACGATACTACATCGACTTCGGGAAAGAACAAGAAGGCGAAGGAGCTTGGCATCGCAGTCATAGATGAAGAGAAAATAAAGAATTGTATAGAAAGTGAAGATTTATCTTTGCTAATGGACTAGTCTCAGGAGGAAAAGAATGCTTCCGGTTGGAAAAACTCGATAGCGATGTGCTTAAGAGGATAGTAATAGACAAAAATTAAATACAAAAAGCGAGGATGTAAAGGTAAGAGCAGGCGTTGGTGAGGACTGTGCTGTTGTAGGCTACGGTGACTACGATTGCGTGATTTCAACAGATCCAATAACATCGTCAATAAACGATGTTGGTAGGCTTTCAATTCATATCTCATGTAACGATATTGCAAGCAATGGCGTGCAGCCAATTGCCATAACTCTTGCGGTGATGCTTCCGAAAGGGACTACTGAAGAGGATGTTGAGAAGATAATGGCGCAGGCGGCAAATAGTGCCGAAGATGTCGGAGTCGAGATTGTTGGTGGACATACAGAAATAACCGAAGCGGTAAACCAGCCTGTTATAGTATCTACGGCATTTGGTAAGGTTGTGGCAGGTGAATCTCAGTCGGCATCGTATATGCGCGCCGGAGATGTCATTTTGATGACCAAACAGGCAGGCCTTGAGGGAACTGGTATAATCTGCTCAGATTACGAAGACGAGTTATCCAATGTCTTAAGTGCTGATGAGCTTGCTCATGGCAAGGCTATGCTAGATGATGTCAGCGTCGTAAAGGAAGGCGTTATCGCAGGCAAGATTGGAACTCATGGTATGCATGATGTCACAGAAGGTGGGATTCTCGGTGCTGTATGGGAGATGTGCAATATAAGCGGTCTTGGAGTGATTCTCGATGAAGATAAGATTGAAGTAAGTGAAGTTACTGAGAAGGTATGCGAGCACTTTTCTATAGACTGGAAGAGACTTATTTCAAGTGGCTGCATGATAATCGTAGCGAACCCCGAAAAAGCTGATGATATATGCGCTGAACTATGTCATAACGGCGTTATGGTCAGCAAGATTGGTAGAGTTACAGGGTCTGATGAAGGCCTAATGCTAAAGAAATCAGATGGAAATCTAGAAGAAATCGATCCTCCTAAAACAGATGAACTCTATAGAATAATGGGAAAATAAAAACTTGATTTTGCATGCTTGAATTGTATGCAATATAGTTGTATAATCATAATATTAAATAAGCAGGTAAAGGAATTCGCTCACAAAATCGTGGACTAAGCCAAAGTTGAATTGACATAAGTTCACAAACAACATATAATATAGGGTAGTTTTATATCGCCCTTTAATAGCTTCGTTTGGCATGGTTTGGGTCCTGCGCAATAGGACGCCGTGAACCTTGTCAGGTCCGGAAGGAAGCAGCAATAAGCGGAAGCTCTTATGTGCCGCAGATAAGCCTTCTTCATCGTCACGCGGAGCTATCAAAGGGCGATTTTTAATTTGTTAGGAGCCTTCAGAATGTATAAAGCGCTTTATCGCACCGAAAGGCCAGAGACCTTTGATGAGGTTATAGGCCAGGAACACATAGTGCGTGTTTTGAAAAATCAAATAGCAAGTAACACCATAGGACATGCTTATCTGTTTTGCGGTACGAGAGGTACGGGTAAAACGACTATGGCAAGACTCCTTGCAAAGGCCGTGAACTGTACTTCAGATGGTGAAAAACCTTGTGGTTGTTGTGATAACTGCCTTTCTATCAAAGCTGGAACCTTCATCGATATGATAGAGATAGATGCAGCTTCAAACAATGGTGTAGAGAGCGTTAGAGAAATCAGGGATAGTGTAAATTATCCTGCTTCCGTAGGAAGACGCAAGGTCTATATCATAGACGAGGTGCACATGCTTTCGACGGCTGCGTTTAACGCTTTGCTCAAGACTCTTGAGGAGCCGCCTGAGGGAATCATGTTCATACTTGCGACTACAGATCCGCAGAAACTTCCGCAGACAATACTCTCAAGGTGTATGAGGTTTAACTTCAGGCGCGTTTCGGAGAATCAGCTCGCAGGACAGATGAAGGCAATTTGCGAAAAGAGGGGTGTGGAAATCACAGATTCTGCACTTAAACTTCTTGCAGCAAATGCCGATGGTTCTGTCAGAGATGGTCTATCTTTGCTCGATCAGTGCCTAGCAGGAAGCGACAAGGTTTTAGATAGAGAGACTGTGCTAGAGTTTCTCGGAACCGTATCAGAGGGATTCTTCCTAGAGCTGACCGAAAAGGTTTGCGTTCGCGACACATCTGGAGCATTACTTTTATTAGATGAAGTTCTTGCCGAGGGGAAGGACGTTAAGCAGTTACTTAATGACTGGATGGCACATTATAGATCACTTTTGATAGCAAAGTATATCAAAGATGCAGAGAATCTGCTGAATATGTCTAGCGAGAACATAGAAAAGCTAAAGAGACAGAGTCAGGGGATGGATCTTGCTACAATAAATAGCTCGATTTTGACACTAGCAAATACGATAAATGATGCGAGATATTCTACTCAGCCAAGAACTCTTATGGAGCTCGCAATAGTAGTTCTTGCAAATGGTATAAGGGATGGAGGAGCAGCGCCTACTGCTTTTATTGAAAGCACGCCTAGTTCTCCAATACAAAAATCCAGTAAGCAGATAAAGGATAGGATGGCGGCTAAACCTAGCGAGCCCGAAAAGCTACAAGCTGAGATTCCAGCAAAGCCTGAAGCTAGCGAAACACAGGAGACTCCTCCATGGGAGGATTTTGATGAAGGAGCAAGGCCAGAGGCTTCGCAGGAAGTACAAGATTCAGAACTTGAGGTGAAAGCACAGGTAGCTACGCAGCCTAAGGTGGGCCAAGATAACATATCAAGTAGCACGGGTTCATCTTACGAGATGGATGAGCTCTGGGAAAGAGTTTGGGATAGACTTCCTGAACACGGAAGCATTTTCCATGGTTCGTATGAACACAAGTCTTGCTGGTATAAATGAAAGAGAATTTAAGGTAATTGCTTGCAGTGATTTTGTAAGGAATTTGGCCGAAAAGAATACAGAAATTATTACAAAGGCCGTGGCAGCTGAGGTCGGAAGACCGCTGAAAATGATTTTGAGGAGTGCAAATGATACAGCTAATCTAGAAGAGACCGCTGCAAGAGCTGTTGATTCTAGCAAGGATGAGGAAGCGAAGAAAATCGCTGAAGCGCTCGAAAGTTCATTTAATATTAAGCCACGAATCGAATAGGAGGAACAGATATGGGAAAAGGTATGAGAGCAGGAAAGAAGTCTAAGCCAAAGATGCCAGGCGGTGGTGGCGGCGGAAGCATGCAGCAGCAGATTGCTCAGGCACAGGCTATGCAGAGACAGCTTGCTATGATTCAGTCAGAGCTTGAGGAAAAGGAGTTCACAGCTACAGCAGGTGGCGGTGCAGTTTCCGTAACAGCAAATGGCAAGAAGGAACTTACTGCTTTGAATTTTGATAGGGACGTTGTAGATCCAGATGATGTGGAAATGCTTCAGGACCTTGTAATGGCTGCAGTTAATGAGGTTATGCGTCAGATTGACGAGGCTTCAGAGACAGAGATGAGCAAGGTTACGGGAGGGCTAAATATCCCGGGACTTATGTAGGAGCCTAAGAGATGGCACAGTATCCGCGTCCCCTAGGACGACTTATCGGAGAGCTATCAAAGCTTCCAGGCATCGGTGGGAAGACAGCTCAGAGGCTTGCCTTTCATATTTTGTCGCTCGATGATAATGAAGCAAAGGCGCTTGCTGATTCCATAGTTGCAGCAAAAAGCTCGATGCGCTACTGCTCAGTTTGTGGAAATTTGACAGAAAGTGATCCATGTCCTATCTGCAGTGACAAAAACAGAAGGCAGGATGTTATTTGCGTTGTTGAAAATCCTCGCGATGTAATCGCCATGGAGAGAATCCGCGAGTTTAACGGTCTCTACCATGTTCTTCACGGATCCATTTCACCAATGGACGGGATAGGCCCTGAGGACATAAATCTCAAGTCGCTCATTATGCGCCTAAAGGATGAGGGTATCAAAGAGATTATCCTCGCGACAAACCCGACTATCGAAGGTGAGGCGACTGCTATGTACATTGCTAGACTAGTTAAACCTATTGGGGTTAAGGTGAGCAGAATTGCGAATGGAATCCCTATTGGTGGCGACTTAGAGTATGCCGATGAAGTTACTCTTCTCAAGGCTCTAGAGGGCAGAAGAGAGATTTAGTAAAGGCTGAAATATTAGCAAATTTATATGAGGCTTATTGCAGAATTAAGGGAGTTTATAGCTCCCAAAAAGTCAATTATGCGATATGCTTCTTTTTATTTTATTAACATTAAATTTACTCATTATTAAAGGTATAATTTGTGATAAAATACAAATTATATTATATCAAATTTAGGTATTGACACAAAGATTGTGAAAATATATAATGGGACAAGATTCTTTTTTTAAGGATCAATAAAAATTCGTTGGTGTTTTCGCAAAGAGTTTGTGATGACTCAGATTAGAGCCTTGCAAGGGCTTAGGCGTTTAAGCTTTGATGGGGAAACACAGGTAAAAATTGGAGGTTTCTAATGGACAATATTGAAAAGAGAGGAAAGTTTAAGTCGAACTTCGGATTCCTTATGGCATCTATCGGCTCTGCCGTAGGTCTAGGTAATCTTTGGGGTTTTCCATACAAGATGGGAAAAGGCGGCGGCTTTGCCTTTTTGCTCTTATATGTTGTCATGGTAGTTTGTATCGGATACAGCCTTATGATTGGAGAGTTCGCTATCGGCCGTAAATCGCGAAAGGCTCCAGTAGGTGCATACAAGGCTATTAATAAGAAGTTTGCCTTCAATGGTTGGTTTGCAACACTTACACCGTTCTTCCTATTGCCGTTCTACACAGTGCTCGGTGGCTACTGTATCAAGTACCTTGTAGCTAACTTCGGTGATATTTTGGGAACTTCATGGGGTGTAGGAAATAGAGCAAGTGAGGAGTTCTTTGGACAATTCATTTCAAATACCACACAGTCTATTGTATTTACGCTATTATTCATGCTGATGACCTTTGTTATCGTAACAATGGGAATTGGAGGTGGTATCGAGAAGTTCTCGGTAGTGGCTATGCCAGCGCTATTCGTAATGCTGATTGTGGTTGTTATAAGAAGCATCACCCTACCTGGAGCATCTGAAGGACTTGCCTTCATGTTCAAGCCTAATTTCGAGGTATTCAAGGGAACAGGCTGGATTAGTGTTTTGGCCTTAGCGGGTGGACAGCTCTTCTTCTCGCTTTCGCTTGCGGCAGGATGCCAGATTGCTTACGGCTCATACCTTGATGACAAGGAGAATTTAGAGAGAAACGCTTTGATAGTTCCAGTTGCAGATATGCTTGCTGCTATCCTAGCAGGTGTGGCAACTATTCCAGCAGTATTTGCATCTGGACTTCAGCCAGGACAGGGCCCAAGCATGCTATTTGTAACTCTTCAGATGGTATTCAAGTCAATGGGATCGGCTGGACCTTGGTTGCAACCGCGTTCTACCTACTAGTGTTCCTTGCGGCACTTTCTAGCTCAATCGCTATGCTAGAGGGCGGAGTTGCATCCTTCATCGATATGAATATCGAAAAGGGCAAGAACCCAGGAAGAGGAAAGGTAACGGCTATAGTTTGTATTCTTACATCACTAGGCGGACTACTAGTAGCAGCAGATGGACTTGGAACAGGTGGCCTTAAGCACATATTTGGCTTTGAAACATGGCTAGAGACATTTGATCTGTTCGGCGAAGGACTTTTGATGCCACTTGGAGGATTCTTCCTAGCTGTATTCCTTGGATGGTGCTATCCAACATATATTGATGATGAAATTCAAAAGAGCAGTAGCTACAAGAGCAAGAAGTTCGTGCATATTTGTCTAAAGTACATCGCACCTGTATTCATGCTTTTCATCCTGCTCGGTCAGATAGATTCATTTTTCAAATTGGGATTATTTTAACAGTAGATAAGATTTAGGAGAAATATTAAGATGGAACATAATAACCAGAAAGGACAGTGGGGCAGTCGATTCGGCTTTCTAATGGCTGCGGTAGGCTCTGCTGTTGGACTAGGAAACCTTTGGAAGTTTCCTTATGTAATGGGTAAGGGCGGCGGATTTGCCTTCCTGTTCATTTACCTTATCATGGTAGCATTAGTAGGTGTAGTAATCCTGCTTTCGGAGCTAGCTCTCGGTAGAAAGACCGGAAAGGGCGTTATCGCAGCCTATAGAGGAATTAGCCAGAAGTGCACATTCATCGGATGGATGTCATGGATTTCACCTGTGCTAATCCTAGGCTTCTATTCGATGCTTGGTGGCTACTGCATCAAATATACAATAGCTAATATCGGTGACTTCTTTGGAGCTTCATGGGGCGTAAATGGTGTTGATTCGGCAGCTTTCTTTAAGGGTTTCTATACAGATCCTGTTCAGACAGTCGCATTTACAGTAATATTCGCACTACTAACAGTTTTAATTACAAGTGTAGGAGTATCAAAGGGAATTGAAAAGTTCTCAGCTATAGCTATGCCAGCGCTCTTCGTAATGCTTTGCGTAGTTATCGCAAGAAGCGTGACGCTTCCAGGTGCATCTGAGGGGCTTGCGTTCGTTTTCAAGCCTAACTTTGATGTATTCAAGGGAACAGGCTGGATAAGCGTGCTAGCTAGTGCTAGTGGACAGATGTTCTTCTCGTTATCACTAGGTATGGCTATCATGGTTACATACGGTTCTTACATGAAGAAGAATGAAGATTTACAGGAGAATGCAATTATAATCCCTATCGCAGATACGCTAATCGCAGTTATGGCTGGTGTTGCAATCATGCCTGCAGTATTTGCTTCAGGGCAGGATCCAGCAGCTGGTCCTGGACTTCTATTTATCACACTTCAGACAGTATTCTCGGCTATGGGTTCGCTCGGTCCAGTGTTTGGAACATTATTCTATGGACTTGTGTTCATAGCAGCAATAACTTCATCTATATCTCTTGTTGAGGCCGTAAGCTCAGCTATTATGGATAGAGCAATCGAGAAGAATAAGCCAGTTAACAGAACGAAGATAAGCCTTGCAGTAGGACTCTTTGTTGCACTAGAGGGTGCACTTGTAGCAGTTGACTCGCTAGGAGAGAGTAGTCTTCCACATCCACTAGGCCTTGGTTCGATACTAGACTTCTTTGATCTAATCTCAGAAGGTATATTGATGCCTGTTGCGGCACTTCTAACAGCTGTAATCTTCGGATGGCTAAAACCAGGATGGCTTGATGAAGAAATCGAAAACAAGGGTACAGACAATGAGAAGAAGTTCACTATGAAGGGATACTTCCAGTTCTGCCTAAAGTGGATAGTACCACCAGTTATGATACTCGTACTAGCTGGACAGATGGACAGTTTCTTCGGCTAAATTTGTTTAACTAAAGTTAAAATAAACACTATTTATAATATGGCTCAGCTTATGCTGGGCCGTTTTTTTATTGCATCAAAGCAAGAAGATGAATAAAACTATTTAGAAAATTTTCTAAATAGCTATTGACTTTCGCTTTTTAAGAGGAATATATTCTATTTAGATAATTATCTAAATACTGAAAGGGGAGGTGTTTGAAGTATGGCTTTTGCTGAAACCTTTAAGGCTTTTATCAGATCCAGAAAGAAGAAAAAAATTCTTGAGCTTCTAAAAGACAGGACCAATGTCCGCAGGTGATATAGCATCTAATTTTCGATACAACAGGGGCTACAATTTCATATCACCTAAAAAAATCCTGAAAAAAGCAGACCTAATATTTGAGAGCAAAGAGAAAAACTATATCTACTACCAGTTAAATACATCTGTACTAGAAGAAATTATGCTATGGATAGCAAAATTGAAGGAGGATGATGGAAATGTTAGCGAAGGATAGGAGAGCTACAATTTTTACGAGTCTTGCTATACTGTTACCTCTATTTATAGGTCTTGCTAAGTGGAACGAGATTCCAAATTTCGGAGCGATTAATATAGACCTTCAGCTTTTAAATTTTGATTTAAGTTACAAATTTATGGCTGTTGTTATGGCTCCACTTGCGATTCTCGTACTTCATTTGTTATGGGCAATACCTTTATCAAAATCGCCAAGCAGAAAATCTATCGGAAAAACCTACACACTTTCTTTATGTATGGGACCATTTGTTTCAATGCTTATATCATTGTCCGTCTATCAGTATAAGCTAGGGATTAAAATAGATCATGGTTTGGTCGTGAATTTGTTCATGGGAATATTCTTTGTTATCGCAGGAAACTATTATCCTAAAATCAAACGAACTTCTCCTGTAGGTATGAATTTTCGGTGGACTCGCGCAAATGAGCTGAATTGGAACAAGACACATCGTCTAGCTGGAATACTTTATATGATATTTGGGATATTCGTAATAGTGATTTCATTAGTGAGCAGATGTAATAAACCATCTATTGTTTCAGTTGGCATGCTTGTGATAATACTGATATCGGCAGGATACTCATACTACTTACATGTTAAAAAGAATTTATAAATCCTTTACGTTGTGGATAACGAATTTGAGGGAGGACGGATCAAATGTCAAATATGAAGACGAATAAGAAGACTTTAATTCTGACAAGTATTGTTATATTACTACCTATTTTAATAGGAATATTGCTCTGGAATAAGCTTCCTGATTCTATGGCTATAAAATTTGGTTTAGATAATGTAGCAGAGGGCTATAGAGAAAAATGGTTTGCAGTTATAATAACGCCATTTTTTTCTATTAGCAGTGCATTTAATTGTCGCAATGATAATGGCTGCAGATCCTCGTAAAAAAAATATCAGCAGCAAAGTTTACGGGATAATTATGTGGATTGCTCCGGCTACGTCTTTAGTCTTGGCTGCAATTATATATCCATATAATCTAGGTAGACATTTTAATATTAGTTTATTAATTGGCATATTTATGGGAATTACATGGATAATCATAGGCAATTATCTACCTAAGGCTAGGCAGAATTACTCTATTGGTGTTACGCTCCCATGGACATGTGCAAACGAGGAGAACTGGAATAAAACTAATAGGCTAGCAGGTGTAATAGATATAATCACAGGCATTCTAATAATCATAAATGCAGCTATAGGAGCATTTAACATTTTCTGGAATTTTGTTGTTCTTGAGATAATTGAGCTTTAATTACAGGTGTATATTCATACTTCCTACATGTTAAAAAAGGTCTGTAAATGCTAAGTGGCAAAAAAATATATCATAATCAGCAAGATAAAGTCCGGAGAAATCTGGGCTTTTTTGTATCCGAATTCCATCGAAATTATTGACATAAAAATTCATTTGTGTTAGTATTTCTATAATCTTTAATACGATACAGAGAGATCGGCAAGATTGGAATATATATACTTATAACGTGCCCTGTGCATGATGTTTTTGTATACTCACCTTGTCGTCGGCAAGGTTTTTTTATTGCACGGCGAAGGGTTTGTTTCAAGATAGAGTATATTCCAAGGGTTAGGAATCGAAAGGAAGACCAATGACTCTAAATAAAACAAAGCTATATATGCTAAATAAAGAAGAAGTAATAGAAGCTGTAGAAAAGACTGCTGATAGCAGCCTTAACTGCGAGCTTTTTGATGATTCTCGTTACGCTATATTTCCCGGTTTTTGCGATGTGCATGTGCATTTTCGTGAGCCGGGTTTTTCATATAAGGAAACTATAGGAACGGGAAGTAAGTCGGCAGCTGCAGGTGGATATACAGATGTTTGCACAATGCCAAATCTAAAGCCAGTGCCAGACAGTTTACCACACCTTAAACAGCAGCTAGATATCATCAAAAGAGATGCAGTAATAAATGTTCATCCATATGGAGCAATAAGCGTTGAAGAAAAGGGTGAGAAGCTCGCAGACATGGAAGCTATGGCGCCTTATGCGATTTCATTTTCTGATGATGGAAGAGGAGTTCAGGACGAGTCGCTCATGAGAGAGGCTATGTACCAGGTGAAAGAGCTAGGTAAGATTTTAGTAGCACACTGCGAGGTGGAGAGCCTAGTTAAAGGCGGATATATTCACGATGGTGAGTACGCAAGACAAATAACCATCTAGGAATTTGCAGCGAGAGTGAATGGCGCGAAGTGGAGCGCGACATCAAGCTTGCTGATGAGACAGGTTGTCCGTTTCATGCCTGCCATATTTCTAGTAAGGAGAGCGTAGAGCTTATCCGTGATGCAAAGAAGAGCGGCGTGGATGTTACATGCGAAACAGCACCTCACTATTTGATAATGAATGACATGGACCTAAAAGAGGATGGCTGGTATAAGATGAATCCTCCAATCAGATCAAGACAGGATCAGGAGGCTTTGATAGAAGGAATCCTAGATGGAAGCGTGGATATGATTGCAACTGACCATGCGCCACACACTCTAGATGAGAAGAACAAGGGGCTTAAGGATAGCTACTTCGGTATAGTTGGTCTAGAAACTGCGTTTCCACTGCTATATACGAAGCTAGTGCTTGAGGGAGTTTTGAGCTTAGAGCAATTGATAAAGCTTATGACTAAGGCTCCGCGTGAGCGCTTTGGAATAAAGAGAGCGGCTTCAGATTTTACAATCTTTGACCTTGAGAAGGAATATGAGATTCGTTCAGATGAGTTCCTGACAAAGGGAAGAGCAATGCCTTTTGAGGGAGAAAAGGTTAATGGGCAGTGCATGCTTACGCTCTGCAATGGCAAGATAGCATATCGCAGATAATAGGCGAGGACGCAAAGAGTAAATAATTCAAATTCATATATATTTTCGGAGGTAGAAAATGGCAAAGAGGACAGATATCAAAAAAGTACTTATCATAGGTTCAGGTCCTATCGTAATCGGACAGGCTGCTGAATTTGACTACGCGGGCACACAGGCGTGCCTAGCGCTCAAGGAAGAGGGCTACGAGGTAGTTCTAGTAAATTCAAACCCTGCGACTATAATGACGGATACGACGATAGCGGACAAGGTTTACATGGAGCCTTTGACACTGGAATATGTGGCAAAGATTCTTCGTTACGAAAGACCAGACGCAATTCTTCCTGCCATAGGCGGACAGACAGGACTAAATCTTGCCATGCAGCTAGACAGAAAGGGCGTGCTCAAGGAGTGCGATGTAAAGCTTTTAGGCACAAGCATCAGAAGTATCGAAAGAGCTGAGGATAGAGAGCTTTTCAAGGAGCTATGCCAGTCAATCGGTGAGCCAACAATCCCATCAGAAATCACCTATAATCTAGATGAGGCTAAGGAAGCGGCTAAGAAGATTGGATATCCAGTGGTTTTAAGACCTGCATTCACACTCGGTGGAACAGGCGGTGGATTCGCACATGATGAAGAGGAGCTAGAGGAACTTGGAACAAATGCTTTTAAGCTATCACCAGTTCATCAGGTTTTGATAGAAAAGAGCGTTAAGGGATATAAGGAGATTGAGTTTGAGGTAATGCGTGACTCTGAGGACAATGCGATTACCATCTGCGGAATGGAAAACATTGATCCCGTTGGTGTGCACACCGGAGATTCTATGGTTGTAGCACCAATCATGACTCTTTCAGACCACGACCTAAAGATGCTAAACGATAGCGCTATAAAGATTATAAGAGAGCTTGAGATTGAAGGTGGATGTAATGTACAGTTTGCTCTAGATCCTAACTCCAGTAAGTACTTCTTGATAGAGGTAAACCCACGTGTATCTCGCTCATCAGCTCTTGCATCAAAGGCTAGCGGTTACCCAATTGCTAGAGTTACAGCAAAGATTGCTATGGGAATGCTTCTTGAAGATATAGATGTTGCAAATACTACAGCTGCTTTTGAGCCTGTGCTCGACTATGTTGTTGCAAAGCTTCCAAGATTCCCATTTGATAAGTTTGCTAGCGCATCAAATGAACTAGGTACTCAGATGAAGGCGACTGGTGAGGTTATGGGTATAGGTTCAAACCTTGCAGAGTGTCTTCTCAAGTCAGTTCGCTCATTAGAAATCGGTGTTGACCACTTCAGAATGAACAAGTTTGTCGAGATGTCAAATGAGGACATGCTCGAGTACATAAAGACATTTAGAGATGATGCAATCTCGCAGTTTGTGAGCTTCTAAGAAGAGATGTAGAGGTTTCAACAATCTGTGATATTACAAAGATTACACCTTACTTTGTAGAGACCTTTGCAGACATGGTTAAGATGGAGAGAAAGCTTGCTGAGAACAAGGGCAATATGGATGTGCTTCTTGAGGCAAAGAAGATGGGCTTTGGAGATATCGAAGTTGCTAGACAGTGGGGAATGGAAGAGCTTGATGTTTTCAAGCTAAGATGGGAAAACAGAATGCTTCCTGTTTACAGAATGGTAGACACATGCCACACAGGAGCATATATCCCTTACTTCTATTCGTCATATAGTGGAAAGAACGATTCCATCGTAACAGATAAGAAGAAAATCTTCGTGCTAGGTGCTGGTCCTATAAGAATTGGACAGGGAGTAGAGTTTGACTACTCGACAGTTCACGCAGTTCAGACCATCAGAAAAGAAGGCTACGAGGCCATCATCATAAACACTAACCCTGAGACTGTTTCAACAGACTATACGACGGCAGATAAGCTATATTTTGAGCCGTTGACACCTGAAGATGTTATGAACATAATCGCTCTTGAAAATCCAGAAGGAGTTATCGCTTCACTAGGTGGACAGACAGCTATCAACCTAGCTCAGCCACTAGAGGATAGGGGAGTTAAGATTATCGGAACGGACTGTGAGGCAATTGAAAGAGCTGAGAACAGAGACAGCTTTGAGAGAGTTCTAGTAGATCTAAATATTCCGCAGCCAAGAGGAAAGGCTGTAACAGATATTGAAGAGGGTATCAAAACTGCAGAGGGTGTAGGCTATCCGGTTCTCGTAAGACCAAGCTTTGTTCTTGGCGGAAGAGCTATGCAGATAGTTGCAGATGAAAATCAGCTCAGACACTATCTAAAGACTGCAGTAGAAATAGATAATGACAAGCCAGTTCTAGTAGATAAGTACATCCAGGGCAAGGAAGTAGAGGTAGATGCCATCTGTGATGGCAGAGATGTTTTCGTTCCAGGTATAATGGAGCTCGTTGAGAGAACTGGTATTCACTCAGGAGACTCAATCAGCGTATATCCTACCTTCAGCATCTCCGATAAGGTTAAGGGAATCATCCTTCAGTATGCGAAGAAGCTAGGACTAGGCATTGGAATCATAGGACTTTATAACATTCAGTTCATCGTAGACGAAGATGAGAATGTATATATCATCGAGGTTAACCCACGCTCATCAAGAACAGTACCTTTCCTATCAAAGGCAACTGGCTATAGCCTTGCAGATATTGCTACAGAGGTTATCTTAGGCAAGAGTCTCAAGGAGCAGGGATTCTTTGATATCTACCCTGAGGAGAAGAAGAGATACTACGTGAAGGCACCAGTATTCTCATTCAACAAGATAAAGGGACTTGATGCTTATCTATCCCCTGAGATGAAGTCAACTGGTGAGGCAATCGGATACGATAACAAGCTGAACAGAGCGCTATATAAGGCTCTCCAGGCTTCGGGAATGCACCTTCAGAACTACGGAACCGTATTTGCAACGATTGCAGATAAGGACAAGGAAGAGGCTCTTCCTTTGATAAAGAGATTCTATAACCTCGGATTCAATATCGAGGCAACTGAGGGAACGGCTCTTTACTTAAAGGAGAATGGAATCAGAACGAGAATGCTGAGAAAAATCAGCGAGGGAAGCCACGAGATTCTAGACTCTATACATCAGGGTCACATGGCATATGTTTTGAATACTAAGGATATCGGCTCATTCGGACAGGAGAGCGATGGTCACAAGATTAGACGTTCAGCAACGGAAAACAATGTAACCATGCTAACTTCACTAGATACAGTTAGAGTTCTGCTCGATGTACTTGAGGAAATGACACTGACAATTTCAACGATAGATGCGTAATTACACTCCTTGATGAAAATATGAGGGTCTTAGGGGTGCCGGCGTGCCCCCTAGGAAGACCCGATATATGCAAGATCAAAGAGTATATGAGGTATAAAATGCAGCAAAGGATTTTGAAAATAGTCGAAAACAAGAAGCTAAGCGAGGGCATTTATAGAATGAGACTCGCAGGCGATGTTTCGGCTGTAACAGCTCCAGGACAATTTATAAATATCAAGCTCAAAGGATTTTTCCTTCGAAGACCGATTTCAATCTGCGACCTCGGAGAGGACGAGCTGACCATAATATATAAGATAATGGGCAGAGGAACTTACGAGCTCAGCGAGTGTGAAGCCGGCGAGGAGCTAGACGTTCTTGTTGGACTAGGCAATGGATATTCGCTTTCGGAGGCTGGAGACGAGCCGCTTTTGATAGGCGGAGGTGTGGGTATTCCGCCCCTTTACCTTCTTGCGAAGAGACTGGTTTCAGAGGGGGAAGAAGGTAAAGGTTCTGCTTGGTTTCAACAAAGCTGAGGATATGTTTTATGTGGACGAGTTCTCAAAGCTTGCCGATGAGCTTGTGATTACAACAGCTGATGGAAGCTATGGAATTAAAGGCTTTGTTGATAAGCCTATCGCAGATATAAAGCACAGCTATATCTATACCTGTGGTCCTGAGGCCATGCTAAAATCCGTATATGCTGCAAGTCCTGGAAGCGGACAGTTCAGCTTTGAGGAGAGAATGGGATGTGGCTTTGGTGCTTGCATGGGATGTTCATGTAAGACTTTGACGGGAAATAAGAGAATCTGCAAGGAAGGTCCTGTTATGAGAAAGGAGGAGATACTGTGGTAAATACGAAAGTTAAGCTTTGTGGCATTGAGATTGATAACCCGGTAATTCCTGCTAGCGGAACCTTTGGATATGGATATGAGTTCGCAGAGATATATGATATAAACATACTCGGAAGCTTTTCCTGTAAGGGAACGACTGGTGAGGAAAGGTTTGGTAACCCTACTCCTAGAATCGCTGAGACCGAGGGCGGAATGATTAATTCAGTCGGTCTTCAAAACCCTGGTGTTGATAGGGTCATAGCTGAGGAACTTCCAAAGCTAAGGGAATGCTTTGATAAGAAAATTGTAGCTAATGTCAGCGGATTTTCTATAGATGAATATGTAGAGACTGCTAGGAAGATGGCCATGCAGGATGAGGTTGGCTGGCTCGAGATTAATATCAGCTGCCCAAATGTGCACGGTGGCGGTATGTCATTTGGTACTGATGCTTCATGTGCTGCTGATGTGACAAGAGCCGTTAAGGGCGTGAGCGATAAGCCTGTCATAATGAAGCTCTCGCCGAATGTAACTGATATTGTGGAGATTGCAAGGGCTTGTGAGGATGCTGGTGCAGATGCGGTTGCTTTGATAAATACTATTCAGGCTATGAGACTAGATCTTAAGACTAGAAAACCTGTACTTGCGAATGTCATGGGCGGTCTTTCAGGAAGCGCTGTATTTCCTGTAGCTCTCAGAATGGTGTATCAGGTTGCTAAGGTTGTTAAGATTCCTGTAGTAGGCATGGGTGGAATAACTACAAGTGAGGACGTTCTTGAGATGATGATGGCAGGTGCAACGGCTGTAGAGGTTGGAGCTGCAAATCTAGTTAATCCTTTTGCATGTAAGGAAATCATTGAAGGTTTACCTTCAGCTATGGAAAAGTACGGAATAAAAGATTTGAATGAGATAATAGGAGTGGCAATCTAATGGGAAGAGATGTAATAATAGCATGTGATTTTTCAAGCAAGCGTGAGACCTTGGATTTTCTAGAGAAATTCGGGGAGCTTCGTCCCTTTGTTAAGATAGGCATGGAGCTTTATTATGCTGAGGGACCTGAGATGGTCAGGGAGCTAAAAGCTAGAGGGCACAAGGTTTTCGTTGACCTAAAGGTACACGATATCCCAAATACAGCGGCAAGTGCGATGAGAGTATTAGGTGGACTGGGCGCAGACATTGTCAATGTGCATGCAGCTGGAACAAAGAGGATGATGGAGGCCTGCTAAGGCTGGACTTGAGGAAGGCTACGAGAGCTTCTGTGAAAGAGAAGGAAAGAAGGCTGATAAGCCACTTTTGATTGCTGTAACGCAGCTTACATCTACAGATGAGGAAGCGATGCAGCATGACCTTTTGATAGAAAAGTCGCTTGTAGATGTTGTTAAGCACTACGCTAAGATGACTAGGGAGGCTGGTCTTGATGGTGTTGTTTGCTCGGCTCAGGAGGCAGAGGGAATACATAGCGTGTGCGGAGATGATTTTGTAACTGTAACTCCGGGAATTCGCTTTGCTGATTCACAAAAGGGAGATCAGAAGCGAGTTATGACACCGGCTGAGGCTAATAAAATAGGCTCTGACTACATAGTTGTGGGAAGGCCTATCACTCAGGCAGATGATGTTGTTTCAGCATACGAGAGATGCTGCAGTGAGTTTATCGGATAGATATAGGAAGTGAGGAAGAAATGAGCAAAGTTATGAGAGAAAAAGATGTAGCAAAGGGCTTGCTTTCAATCAAAGCGGTTTTCTTTAGACCAGATGAGCCATTCACATGGGCTAGTGGCATCAAAAGCCCAGTTTACTGTGATAATAGACTTACGCTAACAGCTCCCAAGGTTAGAACTTTGATAGAAACTCCATCGCAGATGTAATCAAAGAAGAGTATCCAGAAGCTGATGTAATTATGGGAACTGCAACAGCAGGAATTGCTCATGCGGCTATAGCAGCTCACATTCTCGGACTTCCTATGGGCTATGTTCGCTCAGGAGCAAAGGATCACGGCAGAGGAAATCAGATAGAGGGTCAGCTAAACAAGGGCGATAAGGTTGTAATCGTAGAGGACCTTATTTCAACAGGTGGAAGCGTTATCGACGCAGCTACTGCTCTTAGAAACGCAGGCGCAGAGGTTCTTGGAATCGTGAGCATCTTCACCTATGGAATGGAGAAGGGTCTAGATAGGCTAGCTCAGGAAAATCTAAAGAACATTTCACTGACAAACTTTGATGTAATCAGCGAGGTTGCCGTAGACGAAAGCTACATAAGACCAGAGGATAGGGAAAGACTCATTGCTTTCAGAAATAATCCAAGCGACGAAGGATGGATAAAAATAATGATGGATTTAAAGTTTTCAGATGCTTTAATATCAAATGTAAAACCTAGGAGTCTCATAGATATTGACGAGCTCAGCATTGAAGAACTCGATGCTATGATCAAAAAAGCTTGTGACATTATGGAAAACCCGGCAAAGTACAGAAATGCTTGCGAAGGTAAGAAGCTTGCGACACTTTTCTACGAGCCGTCGACAAGGACAAGGCTTTCATTTGAGGCTGCGATGATGGAGCTAGGCGGCAATGTTCTGGGATTTTCATCAGCTTCGAGTGCTTCTGTATCAAAGGGTGAAAGCGTTTCAGATACAGCAAAGGTTATAAGTCGCTATGCTGATATAATCGCAATGAGACATCCTTATGAGGGTGCGCCTCTTGTTGCAGCGGAAAGCGCTTCAATTCCGCTAATCAATGCGGGAGACGGTGGTCATGCACATCCGACTCAGACTCTTGCAGACCTTTTGACCATATACAGGGAGCATGGCAGACTGGATAATATGGTTATCGGCCCTATGTGGTGACCTAAAGTACGGAAGAACTGTCCATTCCTTGATAAAGGCAATGATAAGATACGAAGGAGTCAGCTTTGTTTTGATATCTCCAAAGGAGCTTAGCTTACCTGCCTACATTAAATCTGAGATTTTAGAGAAAAACAATGTGCCTTTTGTGGAAACGGCTTCACTAGAGGAGGCTATGCCAAAGCTTGATATACTCTATATGACGAGGATTCAGAGGGAGCGCTTTGACGACCTTGATGAGTACGAAAGACTCAAAGATAGCTATGTCTTGACAAGAGCAAAGCTAGATAGCGCTAAGGAAAGCATGAGCGTCCTACATCCGCTACCTAGGGTAAATGAAATAAGTGTAGACGTAGACGATGATCCGCGCGCATGCTATTTTAAGCAGGCGCTATATGGAAAGTTTATGAGGATGTCGCTTATTTTGACACTTCTAGAGGGAAGTGCAGGAACTTGTAGAGATAAGACTGTGCCTCAGGATGATAAGGGATGTAAATGTGGAAATCCTAAGTGCATTTCTCAAATCGAGCAGGAACTAGCTCAGCGCTTTAAGACTGGATCAGATGGTGATGTGCGATGTGCGTACTGCGATGCTTTGATAGATTAAAATTAATCTGTTGTATTTTGCTTTTTAGAAGGTATAATGGTAGTAACAGCGATATTATTAGTTAAAGACTTATAAGTTAGGAAAGGAATTGAGATGAAACTTAAGAATATTTTCAAGAAAAAGGATAAACCAAATCAAAGCCGTTCCGTGTTAGATACTATGGTACCGGCAGCGAATAACCACAGCACGGCGAGAAGAGCCGGAGACAGCATTGCAAGTCAGAAGAATAAAGTTAGAGTAGAAGACAAATAGAGGGGTATTCACTTCTCTGACAATCCGCTTTTGACAGCATACCTGATGAAGAAAAACCGATGAGAAATCATCGGTTTTGTTTTTACTTTATCTTCTTATTTTATCTAGGAATTTAACTAGCGGGCTAAGGGTTTTGGTGAATGAACCACCTAGCAGGATTAGATTTCCACCAAAGCTCTTTTTGAAATTATAGTTTCCTGTTGAGTTTATAGCTTGGTCTGTCTCTATTGTGCCGTAGAAATTGTATCTAGGGTAGCCGTTCATGTGAGCGTATTTTATCATTTCCCAGTTTAGCATGGTTGCACCACCTAGATGCATGTACTCGGCATAGGAACCGCCAAAGAGGAAAATCACCTCATCTCCATAGCACATGAAGAGGTAGGATGAAAGGTTTACCGTAGGCGTAGTTATATTCAGAGCTTCAAACTCTCTCTTACGCTTTTGGTAGCTTCCTAGCTGGTCCTTGGCATCGGTGATGAGACCCTTGGTCTTCTTGGATTGTCCTCTTTCTGATAGCTCTGCGATTCTGTTCTCAAACAAAGCGATGTTATCATCGAGATATTTGGTGTACTCCTCACAGTCGATATATGCTTTTAGGAACTTGGCATTTTCGCCAAATTCAGCCTTAATCGTCTCAAAATATTCAAGTGGTTGGATGAAGAAGCTCTTTCTTTCGGATGTCTTCTCAAGTATGTCATAGAACTCAGGCAGCTCATCCATGCTTAGCTCCTTGATTCTGATGTGAGAATCCTTATATTTCTTAATGCTTCCTCTTAGCGAACTGTAAAAGCTCTTATATATATCCTCGGCATCAGTAAACTGATCAAGTCTCTTGACAAAAATCTGGTCAATTGAGCCAGAGCCTGTGCGGTCAATGCTTCTATCGAAACCGAGATCACATATCATATCAAAAAGATCCTTGTTCTTCTCTTCCTCAACCTCTAGTTTATCGTTATATATGAGATTTTCTATTGAGGAATGAAACTCTAGAATTTGTGCCTTTTTCTTAACATAGAGCTCAATAGCTGATATCACAGCCTTGACAAGAGCAAGATTGCTATAGTCCATCAAAGGGCCCTGATATATGCATGCCTTCTTGAAAAACTTCATGTGCGGTCTATATGTTATGATGCTCTGTCCTATCAGCCTGTCTCCATCGGTGATTTCGACAGCTTCAAGACCCACATAGCTTCCCATAGCAAGTTGAGTGCGTGCAAAGGCTGCGCTCTGCATGAAATCAGACCTACTGAAATCAAGCTGTCTCTGCTCGAATTTATCTAAGCTAATTTGTGTGACTTCTATTGACATATTTTCTCCTTTTGAAATAAGGTGTTAACCGTTTATTTGCCAGTGACTAATGAGCTTTTTTGACGCGTTTTATCAAAGAAAGTATAGGATTAACGTTCTTAATGAAGCTTCCTAGCAAAATCTGCAAGTTACCTCCAAAATTTTTCTTGAAGTGGTAATTTCCTTTGGCCTTTGTAATCTGGTCTGTTTCTATCGTTCCATGGAAATTATATCTTTCGTAGCCATTCTCAAAAGCATACCTAATCATCTCCCAGTTAATGAGAGTTGAACCTCCAAAATTGAGATATTTCTCGATAGACCCACCGCTCATTATTATTACCTCTTTGCCGTAGCATACGAGGACATATGATGAAAGAAGAACGATATCTTCGCTTATACCTAGCTTTTCGTAGTCATCTTTGCGCTTGATAAAACTTCTAAGTCTATCGTTTGCATCGTTTAGCTGACCCTTTGTTTTCTTGGTCTGTGGCTGCTGATTTAGCTCTGCAATCTTATCCTCGAACATGCTTATATTAGAAGCAATATAGTTTTCGTATTCCTTGCAATCTAGGAAAGCGCCCATAATCTTAGCCTTGTCACCGAAGTTTTTCTTAAGAAGAACGTAATATTCTTCGGTCTGAAGCGAGAAACTCTTGCGCTCTGCTGTCTCAGAATAGATTCTGTAGTAGTCGCCTATTTCGCTTTCATCCATTTCGCGAACCTTGACGCATGACTCAGAGAATTTTTTGATACTACTTCTGAACGCGCTTGAAAGCTCCTTTGAAATATCATCAAAGGAAGCGTAGCCCTTGAGGGACTTAACGAAAATCTGATCTATGGATTCAGCGCAGCTTCTGTCTACAAAGTTTTTGAATGAGAGTTCGTCAAAAGCTGACTTAACATGCTCATTTAGCGTCTCCTCAGTTTCTAAGGTGTCATTAAGAACAAAATGAACTAGAGGTGGATTTATCCTAATCTCATCGCACTTCTTTCTCATGTAAGCTTGAAGTGCAGAGAACACTTCCTTGAGCTCATCTTTGCTCATGGATGAGTAATCGAGAAGAGGTCCGTTTAGGATACAGGCTTTCTTGAAAAACCTGAAGATGCTCCTGTAATTTATAATGCTCTGGCCTATGAACTGACCGTCCTTAAGAATCTGTACCGTTTCGGTATCTAAATAAACAGCTCTTGCGCTCTGGCATAAAGCCATCTCCGCAGACTGTTGAAAATTCATACAGTCAAAGTCGTACTGCCTGCTTGCAAATTCTTCAATTGTAATGGGTTTAATCTCTATTGACATATATTTTCTTTAAAACCTAAATTATACTCAATATAAAAATTATATCACTCTGAGATATGCTTGTACATCAAAACTTGAGCTA
>BNJS01002909.1_pt1 | contig 146666 bp, 217 predicted proteins | sample 8540461 | NCBI WGS metagenome assembly BNJS01 (sample SAMD00202454, study PRJDB9452) | human saliva metagenome | isolation source: human saliva | place: Japan | reverse complement strand
GAGCTAGTCCCAGCAAAATAATGGCAGCCATTTTGTAATCTAAAATGATAAAAATGCTGTCTTTTAACGGAGAAATATCGATTAAACGGCTACCGTGCGCACAGCACAGAAATACCGGTTGCAACGGATTTAGTGATACTTTGGTCCACCATCTTATTTTTATTGCCTTTACCATTCGATTCTACTTGTTAACGATATGAAGATCAATTATTTCAATTGCCGGTATGAGCTGGTACGCTTGTTCCGCAAATATTAAAAAACGGTCAGCCACGGTTGCGAGATTAAGTAGTAAACCTTAACAAAACCCATATGCCACTATGACCGTTTTGCTATATATCGCGCCAAACCATTAGAATCTGGCAACCGGCGGCGATCGCCCAGACGGCATGATTCCTGTTGACCACGCCAGCAACGTATCTTTGATCCGCCATACTGATGACGTTTTCCGCTTTCAGGCGGAGAAGCCCCGGCTGGTTCTTTACATGGTCTTCTGCCGGCTCCTGTTCAATCCCGCTGACGATCGCGCTGGTCCACCCGCGCCAACATGAATACCATCGCCGTTTATTCTGAGCGGCGTGCCGGTACAGTTTTGCAGGCCTTTACCGGACCACGCGGCTTAGGACACGGCAACGACGCCAGCGCCCGGCGAAGACCCCGCTTAACTTCGAAATACCTTAATTGATCTCGGGAAAAATTTTAGTGCGTAAAAAGAAACTTCCAAAGCGTGCTAAAATGATCCAGCTATACGACAGCCCAAGTAAACCGCGAGATTAAAGTCCCTGCAAAGATTATTAAGCATATGATTAGATCCCGACCAAAATCGCGTCGGATGGTACGAGAAGAGAGGGGAGTTCCTCGCCTGATGAATCGGCTGTTGTTTGAGAAGCCTGGCACTGAAAAGAGCAATCCGATCCAGTGCCGAGCGTCATAATCATCGGGCGCCATCTCCAAACATGAAGTCGGTAGCTGATACAACCCCGGCGGATTATCGCTTGAGGAAGAAGCCGTCACAAGGCCTGCTGCAAAACCATACGCGGATGCACCACTATGTTCATTCGCCGGTAAACCGGATCATTATTTGCAGAGCGTTTTGTTTTGGTGTCACGGTTTTGAAGAGCGATTTCATCCCTGCGCACCCATCCGGTAACGCCATCGCCATTGCGGCAGTACCGGCAAGGCCCAGCCTGCATTCGGCCCGATCGGCGGGCGGGCTGGAACGCATCAACGCACGCCCTGCTCGAGCAAACGAAGGGTTTGATCAACGACCAGCGTATTCACACACGATATCCTGATCGCCGTAGCCTGAGCACCAAGATTGATATCCGCCGGTCAAAACGGCGCGTGAACGCGAACCCGTGCCATGGCGTGGAACCGGCTCATGGAAAAATATGGTTGCTGTAAGATCCATTGGAACCAGGCCAATCAGCCGTGCTTGAAGAGAAGCCAAGCGAATTGACATTCCTGTATCTGAGAACGGGCTTATGAAGCTTGCCATATGGCGCTTTCTCACATAAGATCAAACGAAACGTCAGCTTAATAAGCGTCGCTGATCCCGCGCGATGGCATCCGTGCTATCCACGATTTCCGCAATGGGCATTCAATGGCGCGAGGCTGACAGGGATAACCAGCGGATCGGATATTCAGATTGTTGGTGGGATACGCGAGCGGCGTAAGAGGTCCGGCATTAATATATTACGATAAACCACCTGACTGGTGGTGATGTCGGTCCTGATTATGGTATGACCATGGCGTTGAGACAGCTATGAAATCCTGAAACAGCGGTTACGGCGTCCAGCTCAGGTGGCCGTGAGCGGCGTACCATAAAGCAAAAAATCTCTTCGGCGCGTTATCTCTATCCTGCTTTCAGGCAGGTGTCTTTACCCTGACCTTAGGCTGATTCGCGCGGCTGCCGCCGCTGCGAGTTTTGAAGCCATTCTGTAGCACGAAGGTAAGTATGTCATTAGATCTGTCCGAAATGGCTGTACAGATGTCGCGAATATACCACGAAAGCATCTCTTGGCGGCGGTGACTGGTGTTGTTCATCTGCTGCAACAAGATACAGCGATGCGGTATCCTATCGTATGCAGCGTTAAACCGATGCCAAACCATACCGCCGAATGCAATAAGAACTAGAATTTGACCGCAAAATCGGAATCTAGTAGAAACGAATTGATAATGAATAAGTACATGGCACGCCACCGTTTAAGAATGTAAATTGTTCCGCCTGAGGCGCGCTGAATGCGCATCGTTGAGAATGGCAAAGTTTGATTCAGGCAGTCCGCATATCAACCGTGATACTGTAACGGTAGATGCCCTGAAGCTGCTACCGATGCCATGGTCTAACCGCTGGGTCCATTAACGAAAGAGGATGGAGCCGCAGTGCCCATCCATTCTAGCTCGCTCTGTATCATCACAAATGATCCTGGCAGCCGCTCGGTACCCCGCCACCAGTACGCTTCTTTTCGCGGCCTGTAAAATTACTGCCGCCGATAAACCGCAAGGATCGGAGCAAGGGCAACTTCTCAACCCTATTAACTGGTAATGCATAGGAGGGTTGATTCCCCTGATGACCACGGCGGAACGTATCGAATCCCCATGTAGACGATTATCGTGGTATAAAGTAAGCGAATGTATTAGTGATCCAGGCGTCGCACCTTCCGGCTGCCTCATATCTTGGGTGTGAGATCATGAAACGAAGGTTTGAGTTTATGGGGTAAAATTAAGGATACTAAAAGAGGGAAAGAATATTAAATGATATAACCAAAAAAATGAAACGATGGTTTTGCAAATGGCGCAAAACGACAAGATATATGATTTGGCTTATGTATGTCTGAGACGTCCATGAATTTAACTGGTTGACGAAGCAGAAAAGCTGAAAGATTAATCTTGCGTGATTTCTATCAACTTGATACTTGAGCCATTAAACTGGGGCAAAGTGATAATGGTTACTGAAGAAAGAAGCAAAAAAGTGGAAACCTTCAAACGCAAAAGAAGAAACTTCCTCCGAGAAGAAACAAAATGCCATGATATATCCTACCTATGTATCCCAAGAGAACAGCCATGGATATTATTACGCATCTAGTATTCCAAATATAAAGTAGCGCTGCTGAATGGCTGAAGTCTTGGGATTATGGCATATGAGGTAGGGAAAGCGATTTTTTGTACGCATCCCAAAAGCGCAAATCTACATTATGACCATATGGTTGAATAAGTTCCATAAAACATTGCCCAGATGCCAGTTTTTCAGATGGCGCAGGGGAAGCAGGATCGTCAACTTGAAATGGGGCGGGAAAACCATTGAGCTGAGGTAGATTGTCGGTTTTACAACGAACAAGTGTATCTACCGACCGCGCATCAATCTGATGGCGCCGCACGGCCATATCGCAGGAGGCTTCCGGCTTCGGAAACTTTCCAGAAGAAAATATCGATGTTATTTCGGGAAACGTGAAGATTTGCCAAATGAAACGAAAGCAAAAAATTGATCGGCGGCGAAGAACGACATGCCAATTCGTCAAACCTGGCACACTTTGTCGGTATGGCGGCCTGAATGCGCGGGCGCAAAGAACAAACCCAAAGCCGCGCTGTTTGATAAACCCTTTGCCGGTGACCCGGATTGTCCACGGACATTAAACCGATTATCCGATTGCTTGCCTGCAAAGACGGGTACTGACGATTGATCAATGTCCGCGACACTTGGAAATTACCGATCGCGCCTATTACTGAATAGGGGTGAAATTATTGAGGCTACCGTGATGGCTTTGAACCGAAATTCGTACGAAAGCACCATCTCAAGTGAAGAACGAAATGAGGAAACATGATGAAAATAGATTGGCTGGTTTTCTTCAGGGTCGTCTTGGGTGTAGCGTTTATTTTGCCAACTGGCTGTTCGACACAGAAGTCGTCTTTTGTTTGCGCGTCTGGCAGCGGCCCATGCATACGCTTTACAAAGCTCTACCAAAAGCATGGAAGATTGCTGAACCTGCAATGATGCTCAAAAGCAAGACGTGATTTTAGGCTTTGCTTTCTGATGTTAAGAAATATTTCAATATTTTTCCAAGAATATCTATGTCGTGGCTTACTATTAGTGAAGCTATTATGTATAAAATACTATGTCTTTATTTTAAATCGAAAACCATTCTAACTTAGAACGAACCAGCGCTGGGAACAATGTTTATTGATTCGATCAGACGACGTAGCCGGAACGTCCTCTCATCCGGTAAAGTTTCGGTATTCTATATCCATCGCTTTATTTGACGACAGCCGCATCAGCTTTTTCCTGCTGGGAACGCCGCGTCGTTCATCGCTATGGTCGCAGTAGTTGTATTGAGCATACCGCCTAAGAGCGCCTGTGGTTTTGACAGTGCAAACCTTTATAAATTCCGTAAGGTTGTTGTTGCATAGAAACCTCCTGCGTTTGACGGAAGTTCTTCTTTGTGGATAATGAACCGAAAAGATGAAGGAAACGGCATTTTCCCAATTTGAATTTTTCCGAGGTACTTCAATATCGCCCGACGGAGCGCCGTTAAATTTGGAAGTTATTATTTGATTTTCTACTTTTTCTTTACCGAGGCACTGTAGATTGTTTTTCCACACCACTGGAAAGCTTTACATTGACCGTCCATGATATAAAAGCGCTTCAGCGTCGAATGCAAGCGCTGCAGCGCTGAGATAAAAAAAGGTTACGAAGCATTATGTGTTTCACCGTCGTATCATAATACTGACATAAAAATGTCAAGCCACGTCATACGCTGTTGCACAGTAGTTCAAACCCCATTAATTATCGAATTATTCTTTATACACCAACTTGATAGGACAATGGTCAGAGCCCAATACATCGGCTTAATTGATGATTCGCAGATATACGGTAAAAGGCATTGGTTCATACAGTGATATCTTATTCATCCGATATTTTTCTTCTCGCGATGAAAAATCAGCCCCACCACGTATACTGATGGGTTCCATGCAAAATGCCGCATAGTATCGGCGCCCGCGCGCGTAAAGGTATCCATCCAAGCCTGCCCTTCAGGCAGATGAAGCCGGATTTTGCCCATTTGTCTAGGATTGGCAAGGTCACTGGAGTGCGGCATTGTAGTGTCCTGCACGATATGCTCGCGTCTCTTTTTTGCAGCGCATTACAAAACTCAAGCATCGTAGCAAAAATTCGAGCGGTAGCTGAGTCAGCCCGCCTCTTTGAGGAGTTTCCAGAAACAGAAACAATTGATACCGTTTCAAACTGGCAACAGCGCCACCTTTCCATCATCAAAAAGCCGGTATATTCATCGTGCGGATATTGAGTGGCCCTTTTGCAGAAGATTGCAGTTCAATAGCTGGCCGAGCTCTGCCAATATGTTTTATAGTCTCTTTCCAAACAGGATTGATCAGTTCCGAAGTCAGCTGTCTCACAGCCTTGTTTCCTGCAAACACAGCACATCAGGCTTTAAAGACAGCCATTCCAGAAACCTTTTATAGCAGCCTGAATACCGCGTTTACATTCCATGAAATAATCGAAGTCATAATCGGTATATGCCATAACCAAAATGCAATGCTGCCTCTCAGGGATTTCAACGAAACCAACTATTGAATCGATGATGAACTGGATAATAGAAAAATCAGAACAATGAAGTGACATCATTTTGCATAAAGAGAATGATGGAACTGCCGATATAAGCGTAAGATAAATGAGAATGCAATGCTGTTAAGGGGGAGGTTGTCGTAAAGCAGTGGTCTTACTAGTAGCAACAGCCGCTCGATTCGGAGAAATGGCCGCCGGAAGTGGATGATGAAAGCAACCTTGATGCGATGTTGCAACTGATTTAAGGACTGTACGTAAATATCCCGGAAACGACGGGACGGAGCCGCATTTCGCAAAGGCTCACCACCACAAAGGAGCAAGCCATTGCGTTTAAACTGGCAAACGATCGTATGTTCAGCCTTGATTTTTCTGGCATTGAATACGAAGAACAAAAGCCTTGCCTACACGGGAACCGTGGAGATCTGGCATCACCAATCAGCAAATTTACTTTCGAAATTACGATAGAGACAGAAACTCTACGCTCGGTCGGAAACGAAGTTGATTATATTGGCGATCATACTGGGGCGTATATGCTCATTGATTTCATCCGGAATTGAAAACGGTTATGATTCAACGAAACGTCACGTTTTCTCTTAACAGAGTTTGGGTCGAAGAAAGCTGTCCTCTGGCAGCCGCCCTGAGCAGTCCCATCGCTCAGTATCACGGGCGTTAGCAGCCTCAACCGATTTCTCCCGACAAGCATCAGTTATATGCCGGACCGTCAAAAAACTCGCAGTCGATCAATTTTCTATACCTGATATTGAACGGATGATTGCCCGCGATCCAAATACGAGCCGCAGATACAAGGCGGCCGAGGCGGGGGCGTCTCATATGATTGATACCTATAAACACATCTGATGCAATCGCGTACCGATAAAGATATCGCAATGATTTGCAGCTTACCATCGAGCGGACAACCCAGAAGTAACCGAGGCGGAGGTTACCGTTATCGAAATGGTTCGATTATACCAGTTTCCGCGAAAAGAAGGCCACCAGTAATCTTGCCCCCGCGATGACATTTGACGGTTTACAACATAGCGTAGATAACCCCGGTCCGGAGTAACCCAGCGGCATCTGCTGCCTTCTTGTACATTTTGACTTTGAGTTTGAGCGAAATTTTATAATGGCAACCTCGCCTGCTTTTTCAGTAAACGGCAATCCCATCAGACAGAGTAAAGCATGGTCGCAAAATAAGTAGGTCGGGCGAGCATTGAGACATATGGCGGAACTGAGCAAAATTTGAAAGTTTCAGAAGTGGCACGAGTGTACACTTGAACGATGGCATCCTGTTTCGGGTGATGTTATTACACTATAAAGATTCTAAACAAACTCGTTATCGCTTTGGTTATTGATGAGGCATTCCTGGTACCCAACCTGAGCTTTTACAAGAGTTTCAGTATCTGATCATGCATGATTGCCTGCCAAGAAATATACCTTGTTAAGGCAATCCTGGCAATTATAAACTCTATTATCAAATCTATAAACTGTAATCAGCAACGAGGCGTAATGCATAGTTATTCCTGCTTTTTTTCCAGCTAGACTCGAAAGCATTGAGCGTTGCCGGAACTTATGCAACGGCAATCAATTCGATGATATGCGGTATTTTTGCCAAGAAGTCTCTCAGATTTTGTCGCAATGATTCATCTGAAATTGCCCGAAGCTGCATATTGGGCTTTTGCCGCTGTTTCCGCCAAGAGCATTCCACGCCGTGTTCATATGTTATATGCCTGTTCGCAATCTTATAGGTATGAATATCGGAATGGTGAAATGGTTAACGTAATTACCCCGGCAAAAATCTTCATTGGTTGTTTTAGTCAGCTCATCCGAATTTGCCGGAAAAGCATGATAAGGCCGCTTTATTTGCTGATATTCGGAGGGATTATTGCCAGTTCTGCAACAGAGCGGTACATAATTGTCTGCACGCTGGCAAAAGGCGAATCGATATAGGATTCAAGAGCCTTTTGCGTCTGATTGTGTTTTTTCCTGGCGGTAACCAGCTTTTCCGGTTTGAGGTGTAACGAGGTACGATACCGAAGGCCCATGAAAATCCTCTCTTTTGTATTTAAAATTTTAGCATACGATCCGCTGACGGGAGCGAGCCATCTGCGTCATAATGGGCCTCTTCATAAGGTAAGGTCAAACACCAGTATTTATTTAGTAGGAACAATCTGCCCCATCGCCATGTAAAGTGTCCGGGTGAGCAATCGCTTAAAAATAGCCGCCGGACTTTGGCAGCATAACCGTATTTTCCTGCCGGAACGGAGAATTGAGTCCATCCGAAAAGAATACCGCTGCTTAACACGCGAGCGCAATCAGCGTAATAACCAATTTACGAAGTGCTTGTATATCCATCCTCTGTTCTGCAAACGTATCTACGAGAGTAACTGACCTGTCGGAACGAACTCTCTGAATAGACGTATTGTATGCGCTGTAGTTTATTTTACCGATACCTGTCTGGCGCTTTTATGCTGATAATTGTGGAGGGAAGATTTGAATATGCGGATACAGGCACCCCTGCAAAATAGGTAAAAATAAATTTATTTTCTTGACAACCCAGCGGGAGGCATTGTAAGATTGTCGAGAGTCGTTGGGGTGCGAATATAACCTGATGAGCTTGATGTTATCGGTCTTGGCATCTGATGCACTGAGTAAATGCTGTTTCTCCTGTATACCGGCTTATGTAATATAAGGAGGCACTGTAACATGAAGATTATTTTACGGTGTGCGTGATGTCGTAGTCCCCATTTTGAAGCGGTGAATAAGAAATTCGCATGAAATGACATTGATTCCTGAATATCTTACCGACGAAGTGACTGCAAAAAATATGGGCAGCGATGTTGCTGCATTGCGCGGAAACCGTTTTGCAACAAAGTTGGAGCGGTTGATATTTGATATGAGCCCGGCGTTAAATATGTGCTGACCAGAACGGTAGGGGCGGGAATCACATCGATATACCGCATGCGAGCTGGCTTTAAATGGCGTATGCGTTTATCTCGAACGCGAAGGATGGTCGACGTTGGCGATGACGTTATTGAGGAAACGTTACCTATACCGGCACAAAACAAAGATAAGAACTTTGGTCGTTGATGCTAGATGTTTTCGCGTGAAGTGCGGAATTGCGCCGGTCGGCGTACTCGGATTGGGACGAATCGGTATGACAGCCGCTAAACTTTGTCGGTTTAGGCGCCAATGTGATTCTGTGGTTTTGATATTTTCCCGAAAACCGGTGCAGAAGGCATTGTATCCCAGATGCGATGGATGAAGTTTAAAATCCGATATTATTACGCCTATGCGCCCTATATCAAAGAAAACGGCAAAATTATCACCAAAGAAGGATCGCAAAGATGGTGCTGATAATGAAGCAACCGATAATACGTGGGCGCGTGAGTTGGTTGACACCGATGCATTGCTGGGTTGGAGAGCGGAGATATACGGCGCAGGTATCGATAATTTTGGATAATGAGGTGGAAATCTCTTTGCTACCTGGAAGGAAGACTTTGCCGGTTCCCGCTTTTGAAAAGTTGATCAACATGTATCCCAAGGTCATTATCACGCACATTGGTTCCTATACCGATGAGGCTGCATTGAATATGCGATCGAAACGACTTTGAGCAACGTCAAAGAGTATCTTGATACTGGCGACTGCAAAAATAAAATTCAATAATTTTCTATAATATATTATTATTTATCGAATATTCTAAAAAGTGATCGTTTTAGAGTATCGAAGAAATGCAAACCGTAAATGAATTGTCTCTATGTGGAGGTACAAAATGATGGGATTGCGATTAAATTTACGTTTGATATGTATCTTATTAGGGCTGGCAACGAGACTGTACCCATGGGAAGCGGGTATTAAAGCCATAGTGTAATACTGTTTCCTTTGCAGAAATATATTCCTGCGCCGGTCATTGGGGGAACGCTTCTGGTACGAAGCAGTGACATCAGATGGTGAAGGGTTTATTTCTTTTGACGGCAATCTGAACTCTTATGGCTGTGGTTTCATAGCGTCGGGTTCAGCGCGAGTGTTTCTGCATTGAAAAAAGGCGGTATCGCTACACCGCGGTTCCTTAGCTGCTGCGGCTGTTCTTTGCGTTGTGCAGGATGGTATCGGCGTTGCATTGGCGAAGCGTGTTTGACTGAACTCATCGGTTTGGCAGCAGTCTCATCCGCTGACTGGCGGACACACGGTACGTCGGGCGCTTTCGGTCCTATTTGAAGAACGCGAAAGGTTATGATGTATATCGTTGATTGTTTCTGCAAACGTACGGTTTGGTATCCGGTTGTTTAATCGGTACCGCGGGGCGCGCTTAAAGGATAAGAATAACCCGTGTGCAAAAGGGGAGCTGAATGGAAAAGATGCACAGCAAAAGCTGAAGACGAGGAACGCTCGCGCAAAAAGCGATAATGACCGAAAACTTTCGAGCGGCTTGTAAGGATCGGTATTTCGCGGTATCGGTTCTATCATTACCCGCTGCATAAAAAGCAGGTCTGGCTACGCTCGGCATTCATTCCGATGCTCATCGCCGCCATATGCGCACATGGCGACGCCCGATAAACGCCAACTGACGAAATCGGTATTATTGGAAGGCGTCTGGCTGGCCCTTCTTTGGCTATTGCGTTGATGTCAATGAAACTGTGGATTTGGGCAGTTCTGCAATTCCGCCGGTCGTTATCCCGTTAGTAACAGACCGTCGTTATAGCTTATTTTGGTCATTTTGTAACTCCTCTAACAGGACGACTATGATGCGGCAGTTATCGCAACCGGTCAATGCGGTTTCGTGCGGGCAACGCCGAACGCAATCGCAAACATGGAAGCATTCACGGCGCTGTAAACGGTTTCGACAAAGGCATTCTTACTTCGTTCCGCTCGTCGGCCTGCTGTTCATCGACTTGTCAATGCGTTTATCATTCAGACATTTACCAGTATCTTTGTCGATAATTTTGAATAACGCGTATCTATGAATACACCCCAATATCTGAAAGGAGAAAAGTGCTTTACTGATAAAGCACCCTTTGTATTATGATAGGCTATTATACAGGAGGGAGTTTCAAGACGAATCCAGTTTTTGAACCTGGACGTTTTTTCTGCTTATTTATTCCTTAGAGGAGGTATGAAATGATTACAATGGACTATATAAGCCGGTTATGCTTGTTAACAATGTTGCTTGACTTGGCATTGTGTTTTGGTTCCCTGATCTTTTGGCGATTTTGATGGTCGCCGTTATTTTGCTTTAGAGAAAATGCACCTGCCAAACTCCTGGGCAGCCCCGCGGCAGCGGAAACCGGTAAGTGCGAAGCCGGCGGCGGGAGCCGAAGCTATAAAAGTTGCGTGGTTATTGCTACCGCTATTAGCGAAGAAAGGCGCGAGCCTTTTAAACGCATCTGTTATTACGAATATTAAGAAACTATAAACCATATAAAAAAGGAGTCTAGTATGAACTACAGGTCGTCACTGTGAATGGTGAAAATATGAAGTTGTGTCGAGAGGAGGGGAGCCTCCTCGTTATCCAGACTAATGCCGGAACGCTCGCCCAGTTCATACCGGGGTTCTGCAGCGCACCCGTTGCTGTCCCGCAGTCCGCGGCGGGCTCCTACACTTCGGCAGCGCCCGCCGCTCTGGTTCCAATTGGTTCACACAAACCAGTTCGCACGGCGTTTTGACGTAAAGCGGCGAGGGGATGTAGCCGCCGTTGGTCAGGTAGCTGGCTATTTGGAAGCTATGAAGATGGAAACCGAAATCGTCCAGTTGCTGGATCGCCATGTTCAAGCAAGAAAGGAGATGCGGTCGATACGGTGTGATACCCACCGGTAGAGGTTAGATAAGGGCGCCAAAATTCATTGGTTGCAGGGAACGATGATGCAGCAGTCGGCTTTTGCCGCATTGACGTGGCAGCAGCCTGCCGCGTTTCGTCTCGTTCGTTTTAATTTATTAGCTATCGTTAAACAGTCTGAACTTTCGCTGCGATACTACCGGTATTCGGGATGTTTTGACGAACTTCACTGTTAGCGGATTTGATGGGCGAAGGAGAACCCTGGTATACCCGGCGTATTGCGGATTATCTACAGCGTATAAAGAGCAACCTCTTCCCGTAAGCGACCTTTATGGGTATCGGTGCACGACTGATTTTCACCGCCGATGTTAACCCGATTAGCTTGTTGCTCGAGCGCGGCTGCGAAGTTCGGTATCTATATTACCTTTATATTGCCAGCGCCTTTACCACTGATTTTACTGTGCTAGGTTGCTGGTAATCGCTGCCGCGGCGCCGACGGCCTATCATTTATATCGCAAACAATTTAGTTCCCTGAACTGCTGGCGCTGATTGCGGTTGCGGCGCGTATTTACATATGCTGATTCCGCTGATCCAGCCGCCGCCAACTATATGCTTCAACCACTAAAAAGAACGGGCGGTTAAGATGAAGCAGTTATGGAAGCGGGCAAGACGGAGAAGATTGTATTCCCAATCGGTACGGTTCTTTACCGCCCTCTTAAGGTTGCCGACAGCCGCTGCTCGGTATGCTGATGCTGGGTGACACTTTAGAGAGTCAGCACAGCAGCGTTTATCTGATACGGCGCAAAATGCGCGATCAACATCGCGCCATGATTATGCTTGCGTTACGGTCGGCGCTACCGCGAACGGAGAGCTGTTTCTGCGGGTAAACAACGTCATTATCTTTATGGGGCTGTTTGCAGTGTTCTGTATGTCTACCGTCGGCGCGTGCTGCTCGGAAAGGTCTTGTAGTATTGTTACCGGTAAATTAACCCGTTAATCGGGTCTGCCGGTGTTTCGGCGGTACCGATGGCAGCGCGTGCTCTGCAAACGGTCGAGTTCTGCGGAAAATCCGACAACTTCCTTTACACGCGCGATGGACCGAACGCGCGGTGGTGTTATCGGATCTATGTTGCTGCTATTCTTTATGCTCATTTGCAAATAATCCAATATGAGGGAATACCGATGTTATCGTTCCCTCTTTGTGGTATGTATAGAAACGTATCGCCGAAAAGCCGTTGCGCGATGGTCTATCGGAGTACAGTACACAGAAGGTGCGAGATGCATTATGAGTGTTAGTACATTGCACGATGCAATCAAAAAAGTATGTAAAGTTTCCAATATTCTTTACTTGGCGGTTTACGACAACCGCAAGCCCGGCGTACTGTCAACGTAGATTTTGCGCCACAAGGCTTAGTGATTTTATCGGCATTCCGGAACCCGCAGGCGGTATGCGACCGACATGCTGATCGGTGAGGACAAAAAGGCATTTATCAATTGCCATTGCAACCCGGCTATACGAACGTAGCGCCGCTTGGCCACGAAACTGGAAAAAAACAAAAAAAATGCTGTTCGAAGACTATTCGCGGATGTTCTTGATGCTACCGCTCCACGCATCTTCCCTCGACCCCTGCAGTATTCGGTATTGATGCAAGGTTCCGACCTGTAAAACAAATGGGCATCAGTAGCAGGAGCGCGCAAAAGACCCGCTCTTCCTATGATAAATTGGTAGAAGTAGAAACCCCCCTTCCAAATTCGGAGAAAAAGGTTGTCGCCGTACCGGTGCGTTGCGCGCTTGATACCGCAAATCATCCATGCACAGTAGCGCTTCGGCCAGCGTACTCTGTCTGATTGAAGTGATGAATTTTATGATACCGACATCGCGATTACGAAGGTAAAAAATGTATCGTACCCGCGAAGAAACTGGTAACCGAAGAAGAAATCAAGAAAAGACCCAAAGAAAACTCAATCTAAAAGTTCTGCGTCGATGCGGTTGTTCATACTCCTTACGCGCTCATCCTGCCCAGTGCTATAACTATTGGCATTACGATGCTGTACTCAAAATGCATGAAGAAGCGTTACTAAAACCGAAGAGGAAGCCTACTTACAGGAATGGGTCTACGCGAAAGATCATACTGAATATATCGATGGAACCATGCAAGCAGATTGAAACCTAAAAGTCGTATGTGATTCGCTGCTGGGCTATGCGGCAAAGTCGTAAAGAGGGAAAGTAAGATGGCGAATTATAAGAATTTATACCAATAAAGAATGCAGGCTATCATGCAATACAAAGACCATTAAAGACGGTCAGATTGTTATTGGTGAACAGGGCTTCCGTTAATTGGCGCGCTGTTGGCAAACGGATATTTGCACCGCTGAATTGGTAAAGCTGACGTAGAAAGCGGTTTGCCGGACTGCGCACCGATTGAAGTACCGCGGCAGCGTCGGCGATAACCGCCGGCTGATGGCTCACTGCGGTGTGCCACTACCGAACGTCCGCTTTATCGGTTTTGAAGCAAAATGAATGGCTGAATGATAAAGATCGATCGCCTTTATCGGCGGCGCCTGAACTCCCTACGGAAATGTAAACCCAACCTGTATCGGCGACTATCAACAACCTATTACCTTACCGGTTCAGGCGGCGCAAACGGTATCGCAACCTACCCAATACCGTCATTATGATGGTGCACGAAAAACGCTACTTTATCGACAAGAATGGAGCCATTACCAGCGTTGATGGGAGATACTATGGGGACGTGAAAGACTCCGTCTCCCGGGAAACAGATACCCAGTTGCCGTTGTTACCGACCGCGGTATCCCCAATTTGACGATAAGACCAAGCGGATGTACTTGAAGTGGTTATTATCCAAACTCTTCTCCCGAAGATGTACTGGAAAAATACTGGCTTTGACCTCGATGTTTAAAGCTGTCTTGCTGAAGCGCCGAGCGAAGACGTTATCAAGATGATCCGCGAGGAATGATCCCGGACAGGTATTTATCAAAGTTCCTGTAGAAGAATAAGTATCAGAGCAGCAAATGTGTTCAGGCTGTTTTGCGATGTTAATCTACGCAGTCCGATGCGTTTACCTATCTGTTAGAAAAATGCGCGAAATTTGATAAAATTGCAGTTGCATAGGCGCATGCCCAACACATACGGAGCAAGAGAAACAGATATTTTCGCCAGCTATAAAATGTACCGAGGAAATGAAATATGGGTGATTATTCGATGGTCTCATTTGGAATGGCGGGCTGGTTACTGCGTCATATTGATGAAGAAAAATGAGTGCTGATTAAAGTGACGCTAGCAGTGAAATCGCGCAGGTTGGTTTGATGAACCGCGCACGAAGCGGGAAACGCCCGATGAAGCGATCACGGTGCGGGATGATGACTGCGCTGCAGCGGATTGCTGACCCGATTGATGAAGGAACGTGGTAACCGTTAAACAGTCTCTATAATCCGCAGGACTTTGGAAACCGCAACTGTATCGTCAGCGTTTGGGACGATTTAACGGAAGTTGGGCGGTCATCGTTGCTTCCGATAATAAGAAGATTGTTTGCATGGGTTCCAGGGCAAGTGGAAATTACTGCGGGCTTCGACACGGCGAAGCGCTCCGATTCCGCCCGTGTAAGGTCCTGAACCAGAAGGAAACAAATTGATGAGCAAGAAGGCGGTCTATAAACCGGCGCGGCGGTGGTACCGTTCTATCGGAACGAGAGCTGCAGCAGCTCGGGGTTCCCGTGGATTGTCGGTATCTATGGAACAAAACCCCGGCGGTGGCGTCACCACAGCATCAGTCCCGCCCATCCTGATTGCATGAAAAGCAACAGGCAGTCGGCGGCGCCGGTATCAATGGCGGCGGGCGAATCAAGGGCCATATCGACCAAGAAGCGTTAAACAGATTATCGATGCAAGTAAAAAATCCAAGGCGTTGACGTTCCCGGCACGGTATCCATTCACAACGAAAACCGGCTTTTTCCGCGAGGTTCATAGCGACGAAATCGCATTGGACGGCATTAAAAATATAGCGGATTATCCGCCCGCCTACGATTTGGAGTTTTCCGCGTAGAGCTGCGTGAGCCGGCGCTCGATCCGAATGATCTGTATTCCATTTTGCCGATGAACTAAAGGTCTATAATATCACGATATTATAGGCGCTTAGTGGATAAAGGTGAATCCAGCGAATACAAAAAGCGATATACCGAAAATGGTAAATCAGCCGCTTAAAGTTGATGGGCTTTTGGTTGGTATTGTTGCGAATCTCCAAGGCTTGCTGCCTGCTACCCCTGAATACAAAGAAGCAATGGTATCGTGGTGTTTCCATCGACAGGGACCATTGAAGATGAATGAGTTCGTAACTCTGCGCCCGTGATAAGATCCGATTATCTGGGTTGCAGGATACACCGGCATCGACGTCGGAAACGATGCGGAAAAGCTGAGCTGCTCGGCTTGGGGAAGAAGTCGCTCATTTACTCCATCCAGAATTCCAATATTCCGCAGATGGAAGCGTTGCGCAGCGCACCGCCGCTCACTTATGTATTGGCGCCCGCAGGGCAACGATACCAATGCGTTCTCGCTGGTACTGCGGCAACTGAAATCAATGTTATGAATGGTGAAACCGCCGCAAATCATATGTATTCCTGACTGTCAGTAAGGATAAAGATGCCGGAAAGCGCGATTTAACGCCCACCATTGAAAAGATGAATAAGCTTATCGTCGAATACATAAGCAGTAAATCCGTCCTGCAGTATTGCGCCAAAACCGGTATGTCGATGAGATTGTCAACCCGTATGACTTGCGCGCATACATGGTCGCTTTTGCAATTCGGTGTATCAAAATCTGAAAGCAATTTGCGCTTCCACCAAAACAACAGCGCGGGCAATCCGAGAGTACAATACCTTTGTAAAAAAGCGCAAAAATGCACGCTGACGCAGATAAATAGCGCAGCAACAGGGCGAACAGCGCTGGTTCATACAGTGCGATGAACTGGCGCTCTTTCGGTTGAGGAACCGTCAAAACAGATAAAACAAAACTTAGTGTTCAGGTTTTCTTATTTGTGCGGTGTTATCCCCTATGGTTTTATGAGGAATACGAGCATATCTGAGTTATTCTTTGGCGGTGAATTGTCTTAAAATTAGGTATGTTTGAACACTATGGTTGCCGTTATCGCAATCTACAGGGAGCCCTGCGTAATAAGACCGCGGGTTCTTAAAAAGTATTGTTTACCCGGAGCTGCTGTCGGTGGAACCTTTGTTTGCGCTGCTTTCGCTGCTATTATATTCACTCAACATTTTGAACGACTTTTGATTATAAAACGGTGAACCAGCTCTTTTATTGTCTGTCTCTTTGCCGCAAGCGGGCAGCTGCCAGTTTAGTATGCGCCTCAAAAAGGCGGCAGTTGGTTATTATTTTTACCGTATTGGCAGCTTTGCTCGCTCGCATTGCAGGAACGCTGCAGCCATCTCGTGGAAACCCCTTCATCAGTCCACTCATTTCTCTGATGATCGCGCAGAATTCCGACGACCGAGACACGGAATGCGGGCTTCGTTTGCCCGATTGCGGTAGAAGCAGGCGCAACTGCTGCGATGGAAGATTGCGTGTCAATCGGCAACTCGGGTTTAATCTGTTTGTATTTTGGGCTGTACTGTTTGGTAACCTGCAGCGCTTCCATCTCGAAAATCCAGAATTGGACGGCGAAAGAAGAAGCGGCAGAATTAAAGGCGAAGGTTCTGTGGGAACCGCAGGAGCGTTGGTTGATAAAAGCCAATGTACTGCAGGCTGTGTTCATGCTCTGTATGCTGCGTATCAGCAAGTTTTTGCTCGTAACCTGGAAGTATTTCAAGATCAACTTCATTCACAGCCCTTGCTGTATGTTCGGCGGAATCGCCATGCGCCTTTTGTTGGATTTAACTTCAAAAACAATCCTCAAAACACAAATGTATTATATGATGCCTGATATCGTCGAATTTAACGCTCTTTGCTTTGTTTCGACGGACTGTTTCGATAGCTCTGGCAGCTAAATAGGTACCGCATTGGTTCGTACTACTGCTCGTACAGGCGACCTGCCCTGTTGTTACTTCCTCGTTTCACCTTTTTGGGACGAAACTGATGCGTTGTGATCGGTCACATAGGGTCGGTTCAGCGCTGACGGTTTCTGCGCCAACAATGAACGGGAGCCGCAAGTACCGCTATCAAAACTGGCTTTCTGTAGTGCTGGTTATTGGAGGCTTTATCAGCAATATCACCAACGCCATTATCATCACAGTTCTTGGATTTGGCAAAAGCTACACGCTGGGCTTCAGGATATGTAAGCGGTACCCGCTGCAGCCTACGGTAGCCGCTGACTGAAATAAACCTGTTCGGAAAGGCGCTCGAACAGGTCCTAATAATCTGAAAGTCGCCTTTTGAGCAGGAATTTTGCATATTTGGGCATCTTTTAGAAGCGGACAACTTTAAAGGTTTCCATTTTATCAGCAAGGGAGCAGGATACATCGCGTTATGAGTATATTTACTATGGGCGTAGACGTCGGTTCTACCGCTTCAAATGTGTGATTATCAAAGACGGCAAGGAAATCGTCGCGACAGCAGTTGTTCCGTGGGGACGGAACGAGCGGACCGGCTCGTGTTATGAAAAGCGCCTGGGAGCAGATTGGTTTGACTTCTATTGATCAGCTTGATGGTGCTGTTGCACCGGCTATGGGCGTAAACTCGTTACAGGAAGTACCGGCGCAAATGTCGGAACTTTCGTGCCATGCAAAGGGCGCCTATTTTTTGTTTCCACGGGTTCGTACGATTATCGATATTGGCGGGCAGGATTCTAAAGCCTTAAAGCTCAGCGATAATGGTATGCTGGAAAACTTTGTTATGAACGAAGTGCGCAGCTGGAACCGACGCTCTCTGATGTTGCTGCAAAAGGTGCTGAAATCAATTTGAAGACCTTGAAAACTGGACGAGCAGTCCACCAAAAGAGCTCGCAATCAGCTCAACCTGTACCGTCTTTGCCGGAGTGGAGGTTATCAATTGGCAGGCGGCAAAATTCCTGATATCGTGAGAATCCACACTGCAATCGCGAGCCGTGTCGGCAGTTTGGCAAAGCGGGTGGGAATTCAAGATGATGTTGTGATGACCGGCGGAGTTGCCTTGAATAAAGGCATGGTTCGGGCATTGGAAAAAAATATCGGATTTAAAATTCACACGAGGAATACTCGCCGGTTAAATGATTTGAGCCGCTCTGTTTGCTCAAACGTGCGCAGGGTCAGAAAAGCTGAGCAAAAACAGACGCTGTAATGCAGGACAGCGCCTGCCGGGATAAAACGTTAAAAGCCGATCTGGTTTTTAATGATAGCCTAAGGATATAGGGAGGAAAAATGGCTCATGGAAAAGTTACCCAACAAAAACGCCTCACTGATTGAAGGCATAAGCCGCGCCGCTATTTTGCGCGATGTAGTAGATAAGGTTTATGCAAATGCATGGAAGCTAGCGGCGCGGTGAATTAGTCGGCCTGGAGTTCTTCTAAATTTCTGATTGAATTAGCGAAAGCTTTTGATCTTAATGTTGTGTATCCTGAAAATCATGCGGCATCAACGGCTGCAAAGAAAGACGGATTGCGCCTCTGCCAAGCGGCGGAAGATATGGGATATGATAATGATATTCTGCGGTTATGCGCGCATCAGTCTTGCTTATGCCGCAGGAGAGCCAACTCGATGCACGGAGAATGCCGCAGCCGGACTTTTTGCTGTGCTGTACAACAATATCTGCAATATGATGACAAAATGGTACGAAAAATATCGCACGCATGCATAATATTTCCGCTCATCATGGTGGATATTCCATTCTCAAACACGGTTGATGTACCCGAAGAAAAGGTAGACTACCTTATCGGGCAGTTTGACTATGCTATCAAACAGCTGGAACAATTGACCGGAAAAAAATTCGACGAAAAGAAATTTGAAGATGCCTGTGCGCGAGCAAATAGAACCGCTGCAGGCATGGTTGAAGGCTTGTTCTTTTTATGTCGTATGCCCTTTCTCCGTTAAGCGGATTTGACCTCTTTAATCACATGGCAGACATTGTTGCCGCCCGTTGTGAGGAAGACGCCGCTGTCGGTTTTGAACTTTTGGCACAGGAGTTTGAGCAATCGGTCAAAGAAAATACCTCTACATGGGAATATCCCGAAGAGCACCGCATCTTGTTTTCAGCGTATTCCGTGCCGGTACCGGCGCTCCGTCCCTTTGTTTGACCCTTAAAAGACAGCGGCGTCAACGTAACCGCTGTTGTATACGCTCCGGCATTCGGCTTCCGCTATGAAAAATATCCGTGAAATGGCTGCCGCCTACCGCAAAGCGCCGTGTTCAGTCTGTATCGAAACCGGTGTTGAATGGCGCGAAACCATGGCAAAGAAAACGGTATCAGCGGCGCTTTGGTTAACTACAACCGCAGCTGTAAGCCGTGGAGCGGCGCGATGCCCGAAATTGAGCGGCGCTGGAAAGAAGACCTTGGCATTCCTGTTGTTCACTTCGACGGCGATCAGGCTGACGAGCGAAACTTCTACGGAGCAGTACAAAAACGCGCGTACAGGGCTTGGTCGAAATTATGGACGAGCGCAAGCAGGAAAGCAAAGGGTGAAGACCTTTATACCAACTTCAAAAATACCAAAGAAACCGATTGGTCAAAGCCGACGCTGGAGTAGGGGAGGACACTATGGAAACTATCAAGGAATTGCTGGAACAGTCGAATATTTGGCAAACAATCCGCGGAAGCAGCTGGATAAATACCTTGCGGCAGGGAAAAAGCCGTCGGTATCTTCCCGCACTATGCCCCGAAGAGATTGTCTATGCGCAGGTATCGTCCCGTTCGGCGTATGGGAGTGGCAGGAAAATTTCATCGAGCGGGCGAAAGAATACTTCCCGACATTCTATTATTCGCTGGCATTGCGCTGTTTGAAATGGCGTTGACGGCACCCTCGACGGACTCTTCCGCATCGATGCCGACAACCTTGATGACACCCCTGCGCCCGCTGTCTCAGAACTACAAGGTGAGCGCCGGGAGCGAAAATCCCTGATGATCTTATCAATCACGGGCAGCACCGCAAGGAAGATTTCGGTAAAAAGTACAACGCAAAGATTTTTGCCAAGGCAAAGCGAAGAGCTGGAAAACTATCTGCGGTGTCAAAGTAACCGATGAGAACCTCAAAAAGCGTTCAAGGTGTATAACGAAAAACAGGGCGGAAAAGCGCCGGTTTATTAAGCTCGCTGCCTCCCATCCGCAGAGTATAAAGGCGTCAGATCGCTGCTGTGCTGAAAAGCTCATACTTTATGTTGAAAGACGAACACACCGAACTGCTCAAAAAGCTGAACGCTTTACTCGAAGCCCCTGCCGGAAGAAAAATGGGACGGCGTTCGGTGATTACCAGCGGCGTTATTACCGATAACCCCGGCTTGCTGAATATCTTGGATTCCTACAAAGTCTCGCGTTGTTGCCGATGATGTAGCGCACGAATCCCGCGCATTAAAGGTTGATATCGATCTTTCATTGATGATCCGATGCTGGCGCTTGCCGATCAATTTGCCCGTATGGACGAAGATCCGCCTCTATGATCCGGATTTAACAAAACGCCCCTGCCCTGTGTGGTTAAACTGGCAAGCGACAACAAGGCTGACGGATGCCCTCTTTATGCTCAACTTTGATGATACGGAAGAAAATGGAATATCCGTCGCTCAAACAGGCGTTCAGCGAAGCAAAAATCCCGTTGATTAAAGTCGGCTAGTGATCAGCAGATGTCGGACTTCGCAGGTAAAAACACAGCTTGAAACATTCAATGAGATTGTACAACTCAATCGGATGTAAGGGGAGTAGTATGAGTGAAAACGTATGGGAAAATGATGATTTTATTTTTAAGGGCGCCGAAATAAAGGGGATGACGCAGAAAGGCAAGGATAAGGTAAAGACGCAAGGGCTTACCGACCTTGTAATTCCCTGCAACGGCGCCCGATGGAACCCCTATTACGCGCATCGGCGACAATGCGTTTTACCGCAGGGGCTTAACCTCCGTTGTTATTCCCGAAACGGTAGAGAGTATCGGCTATGATGCATTCGGTGTGTGCAAATTGACCTCGGTTAAGCTGCCGGCTGCGTTGAAGGACATCGAAGCGTTTTGCGTTTTACCGAAATGCGCTGAAAAATGTTACTTTCGGCGGTAAGCAAACAAAAATTGAGCCGAGCGCCTTTGCATTAAATGCCTTGACGGAACTCAATCTGCCTGAAACCCTTGAGCTGATTGATACTTCATCTTCTATAAGAATGAGCTCTCCTCAGTCAAGATTCCTGCATCGGTGAAAAAGATCAATATGTACGCTTTTATGAAAAACAACATCAAAGAAGTGGTAATCCCCAAAAACGGTGGAGTTTTTGCATATCCATGCCTTTGAGCCGACCACGGAAGTAAAAAAAGTAAGCACATCTGTGCTTTTAATGTCTTTTTTCTTGATATGCATCCGTGTATATCGAGAAAAAGACACGCTTCTTTTTTCTCTCAGACTATGATTTTTTTGCGGGTATTAGCTATCTGCTCGACAATGCTAAAAAGAGGGATGAATGCTATTGGTGTCAATCTAGTTAAAAGCGTTGATATCTTCTTTACTCAATCCGGTCATTTTTGATAAAAAGAAATGCCCCTATACCCCCAAAAAGTAACAGCAAACAGTATTTCAAGAAATTCTTCACAAATCGGCTCATATTCCATAATCTTACAGAACATGAAATCATCTGAAAGTGCGAGTTCTTCAAAGAGTTTTTTGTGTCATTCATTTCTCCACAATCTTTATACGACTTTCGAGGATTTTTGGCTTAAAAAGACTTTCGGGGAGTGGCTTTAAAAAATAAGGATAATCCATAATTAAGAATTATACATTATTCGTCATATACGGAATATTGACAGCATTACGGTGAAAAATTGTAGTATCCACTATTATTTTTAGGCACCGCGCTTTAATACGAGGAGTTATATGGAAAAACTGTTTCATACAAGCATCCCAAACAGCGGGATGCTCTGTTCAATCTTTTTGATGTTCTCATCATACGCATCCTACGGCAGCATGGTTGTGGCTGATAAACTTCGGGAGGACTTTCCGCGCCTCAGTCAAGGGAACCGTCTACCGTAATTTAAATATTCTTGCGGAACAAAAACGAATCAAGGTTATTAATGTTGACGTGACATTTGCTCATTTCGATGCCGATATGAGTGTTCATAATCACGTCATCTGTACCCGGTGCGGCAAGCAGAAGATGCTTATGCCGTCCGATGAAGATTGTGAGAAAAAGGCGAGAGAGCGGCTATCGCATTGATTCACATCGGTTTGATTTTTGGACTGTGTCCTGACTGCCAAAGCGTCTTGCAATATGATTAAATTTCTATAGTATTTATCTATGCGAAAATTTCGCACCAGACAAGCCGAGGAACCTATAAGTTCTTTAAGATGTCTGAATATCCCTTTGAAATGGAGTTTGTAATGAATAAAAACACTGAAAAACATTGTTTTATATTCTCTGTGTTTGCTCTCTGTTAGTCGGTTTCGGCGCGTGTGCATCCAATAAACCTAAGCCGGAGCAAAAACCTGAACCGGTAAAGTCTCGCCGAACCGGCGAGAACACCGAGCAAGAAAAAGACCGCTCGCCCGCTGGATGAGATGGCGATAGCGCTCGTGCTGCAGCTGTTAGCGCTAACGCAGATACCGCTATCCCGCGCATCGAATCGGCGGGAAAATACGGCAGCCGAAGCAAGAAAGGATTATGAATCGAATAATCTTGCAGCAGCACAAGAAAAAGGGCTCAAAAAGCGACGACCCAGTATCGTACTCTGACTAATAGGACAGAAAAATCTGCTGAGTTAAAAGCAAAGATCGACAGACATCTCTCACCTCTGATGCTGACAGCTAGCAGCACAAGATTTAGCGGCAAAGATACCCGGTCTTTATGAATCCGATCCGGCAAAAGGCGCTTGAAACATCCGAAGCAGCGCTGAGCCACTATGAAAAAGTAAACGAGCTGGTTTTTCGTCGATGGTGAATAATGCAAAAAGAAAGCTGATGAAGCCTGTTCCCGCGCTGATTCGCGAAAGCAGCTACAGCGATGAAAGACCCGTACGCAAAAACAGTGAATCGCCACAAAGCTGCGGGTGTTTCGTGGGAAAGCAAGAACATGAACAGGCGTGATACGGGATATAGGACTGCCGCCGATGAGTTTAACGACATCTATGAGAAAGTGAAAGTTAAACGAGCGCAGGCAAGCGAGGCAATGGAACGCGCAAAGCACGCTCAAGCTGCCAGCACCAAACTTGCGAAAGATGCCGATAAGGAAGCCCTTGCCGGAAAAATGCGGGAAGGTTTTTCGAAGAACTGGTTAATCTTGATGAATTATAGCGTTCTACAATACCGGTACTACATCGTCATCCGGTAACGGGAGGTGCTTCATGACAGCTATTCTCTGTACCGTATTCTTTGTATTAGAGCGGCATTACTGTTTGCCGTATCGTACGATAATAATGAGTATCAGCTGAAGAGCCGCGCTTATTCCGAATTGGCACGACGGGCATATAGCGAAGCGTGATTATGACGCTTCTATAGAATATTCACGTCTTGCTGAAGAAAATGCTCAAAAATCGACTGATTATATTCAATATATGCTGTGCTCGAGTTGAAGCTGAACAGGCAACGAATAAGGCGCGCACCCGCCATACATGGGCAAAAACAACAAAGCTGACGAGAAGTATCCTGAAGCATTTAAGATAGCAACAGAGGCTTTTGAAGCGCAGGAAATACTGCATTTGGAAATAAAGACTTTGATGTTGCGGTTGTCTGTGCAGTGTTGGATGCACTCGCCGTTGTGAGCGGTGATGAATCTGGCTTTGCAACTCTGCTGGCTCATACCGTATTCGCACATGGCGCGGTGAACGGGACCGTTTATGGAATATTGCAAAGGATAAGGGCAATTTATGGAATCCGTATCTCATGGCAAAAGCTGCATGAAGCGAACAAGACTAAATTGCCAGATCCCTAATAACCCTGACTGGGTTGGAACCCGGGATTATCTTGACCATTCCGAGCCTGCGGGGAAAAACGCAGCGGTATGTACATGTATCCGGTAACTTACGGAAAATTACCGCCGGCAAAAGTAAAAATAATGATCTAAAAACCCCTAAAACTTCACGCTTTTAGAGGTTTTTACTTTCAGCTTATCAACGGCAGGGATGTTCCCGCAGATAAAAGAAAAGCGCCGTACACATAAGCGCATGGTCGTAGGGTCTCCGTTCCCATCTTTTTACGACCTTCGACGGGAACCGCCTCGGCTTCTAAAAACTCATCTTCATCAAGACGCTTGCGCTTGCGTATCCGCTTCACAGTCTGCAAAGTAGATATGGCTTTTATTTCGATAATTGCAGGATTGGGCATACTTTCGCCGAGCAATGCTAAGTTGTGTCCCGTTTTTCCTGTTTCTTCCAAGCAGTTCCCGCCGCGCCGCCTGTTCCGGTGTTTCTCTCCATCAACCACACCGCTGGGAATTCAATCGATAATGTGCCGAACCGTGCCGCCACTGTTTTACCATCAAAAATAATGCCGACCGTTTTCATCGGTGATACGGGGAATTACGATAACCCATTCCGGCGCGGACAATGTCGAAAAACGTCTTTGTTTCTGTTTTCAGGCGAAAAGATCTGGTATCCGCTGACGGTAAACACCCGTGTTGTATATATTTCTTTGTAGCGATGGGTTTCATGAAAGACTTGAATTTTTGCATAAAAATAGAACCATCCTTTGACATAATGAGTATTTAGTCTTATTCTATAATAGAGGAGGCTTTATGGCACTATCACAATTTCACGACAAATAGCTTCTTACGGCGATGAAACAGTGCTGGAGCTGGCAAAATCGCTCTGGTTACGAGTTTATCGACAAAAAGAGTTGGAAAGATCTGATTGACAAAGGTGTTTCAAAAAGAAAGTCTTGCCCATTATGACGAGCGAAACCCGGCTTCTGGGCATCGCTTTCCTGCAACCGTGATGCCTATTTCGATTATTTACGAGAGATCGTGCAGGAATATGCACCAAAGGAAATAGCATCTTTATCGGTCGTGGCGGTTTTGCGCGTTATTACGCGTATTCCCGGCTGCTACGCGGTACGGCTGGTAGCTTCTGATCAGGTGCGGGCTGTAAGGTTGATGGCAGAGTTCGATTTTACCCTGAAAAAGCCTCCACGCTTTAATGTCGTAGAAAGCGATGCTAACCGCGAAGCGCTTCCACAAATGTTTTGACATGAAGCCGGAGTGATCCTACCCATTACCGCCTTGTTATTAATACTGATTTTGCTACTGCACCGCTTGCCGCAAGCATTATTACCCATGCGTAAGAATACCATTTCCTGCAGAAGAGCAGGAGCGTCTGGCGATTGGTGGAACTGTTACTGGGGGCAGCGAATTGTCAATTTGATTGCCTCGGAAGAAGAACTTCCCATTTATTTTTGGATGCGAAGTGTCCGATACGCAGATTGGTGCTGCATGGGTTGCAGACTTGTTGCCTGTATCGACAGAGCGCTTCAAATAGCCGGAGACTTAGCCTAAGGGGCGTTCGGTAGTAGCATCAAATTAGTATTGTTAACGAATATAAACCCTATCCGTAACGGTGCAGTGGTTCAGGAATGTCCTGCTCTCTCTGACTATCCCCTATCTTCATTGTAGACTTGGTCATTATATCCCTGTCGAGCGATCTTTTGGAGCTGAAATCATCTGATAGAAGGAGATACACTATGATCAGTAAGAAATTGAAGACGCTTTGAACGACCAAATCAACAAAGAGTTCTATTCGGCGTATTTATACCCTTGGGTATGGCAGTGCATTTTGAATCGGAAGCGTTTAAAGGTTTTGCTAAGTGGATGAGGGTACAGGCGCTTGAAGAACAAGGTCATGCGATGAAGCTTTACGACTATCTGTTCTCGGTTGACGCAAAGCCGTGTTAAAGGCGATTAAAGAAGCGCCGGTGCATTATGCCAAGCCTCCGGTAGAAGTTATTCAGGAAGTGCTCAAGCATGAGCAGTATGTAACGGCTTCGATTAACAGCTTATATGAACTTGCGCTTGCGGAAAAAGATTACAAAACTCAGCACTTTCCTCCAGTGGTTTCATCGACGAGCAGGTGGAAGAAGAAGGAATGATCGCGATATCCTCGATACCTTTTCAAATATGTCAACGGAAACACTGGGTTGCTTATTTGGATAAAGAACTCGGCAAACGAGAATAACTTATCGGAGCGTCCCTGCTGTGCATTTGAAAAGTTAGAGAGGAGTGTTGTTGGATACCTCATATACAATCGTGTTGGAAGATCAGAGCGTACTGTCTTCCTCATGCGGCGCAAATGATGAGAATTTGCAGGTTTTTGAAACCTATTTGGGCGTTCCCGTTATCTGTCGAGGGAATGAAGTAACGGTTGTAACTGCCGATCAAGCAGTATGCAAAAGGTTTCAAAAAGCTCATTGACACTCTTTTGAAAAGCCCTGAAATTACCTCGGAAAGTTCTGCCGATTTTATTGCCTCCTGCGTCGCCAATAGTGTGCCGCAGGCTTTTTGTCCCGCAGTGTATTCACATTCCGCGCGGGCATAAAATCGGTTTATCCTAAAAATAGGAAGCAGGCGGCGCTGATAGATTCGATCTATACCATGATATAACGTTCGGGCCTGGTCCTGCCGGTACGGGCAAAACCCTATATTGCAGTTGCGCTTGCGTTAAAGCTGTTACTGTCTCATAAGGTACGCAACTGATTTTAACCCGTCCGGTGGTGGAAGCCGGTGAAAGTCTCGGTTTTTGCCCGGCGATCTTGTTCAGAAAAATAAACCCGTATTTGCGACCGCTGTTCGATATTATGGAAACACTGCTGCCCGCCGATGCTGCGCAGTAGGGCGAAGAGTCTCAATACCATCGAAGTGGCGCCTCTTGCCCTATATGCGCGGGAGCGGACGCTGCACAATGCCGTTGTTATTTTGGATGAAGCGCAGAATACCACGAAAGAACAGATGAAGATGTTTTAACACGGATGGGCGAGGGCTCAAAACTGATTATTACCGGCGACCCGTCCCAATCGGATATTCGCGGAAGAGCGGAATCGGGGCTTGTCCATGCTGTTTCTTTTAATCTCGTACTATCGACGGAATTGGAACCGTGGAGTTTTCTCCGGATGAAGTCGTCCGTCACTCTTTAGTACAGAAGATTATTAACGCGTATGAAAAACAATAGCGCCGTATTTTTGCCGTATTTTTATGGAAGAATCTAACGCTTGCAGAGTATAGTGAGTCATCAAATGAAAGACGAAAACAATTCCGGATATATTAAATCAGTAGTTTTGCCGTCCATAGCGGGCTTTTTTCGCAAGATTAAAGACGGTTTTCGAGCTGAAAAAGTTTTTCTATTCTTTTTATTGTAAGTTTTTGTTGTTATCGCAGCCATGTTGTTTTACGACGCTTGATCGTGGCGGGCTTGCCTATCAAAATCTTGATGAATTTGCCGTCAGGAAGAGTGGCGGAACGTGATGTCGTTGCAGGCAGGGATATTTCCTATACGGATCAGGCTGCCACGGAGATACGAAAAAGCCGCCCTGATTACAGACCAGTTACCCCTATTTTTAGGCAGGATGCGGAACTGGTATCCGAAACGCTCAAAAATACATGATGAGTTTGTTTCTTTTATGCTTTGCGCTGTACAATGATAGTGAAACTATCTTTGAAGCGCGGGTACAGGAAGCGTATCCGGGTTTTTTTGACGCGAAGCTATTGAACAATGTACAAAAAGTAAAACGATTTGAGCGGCTGTTATCCGCCGCGCAAGCTGTCGCCAAACAGGTGATGGCTGAGTGGTATTGCTGGAATTCCCTCGAAAAAGGGCTTGAAGAAACTTTAGTCAAACTGAAATGACATTGTTGGTGCGTCGTGGAAATAACCGCGAGTATAACAATATTCAGACAAGTTCCGTTATTAAAAAGAGGAGCTTGGCATATATCAAAAATGCAATAGGCGCCTGAATACACACACTCGATTCCAACATAATAACGGCGCCTCATTCAGCCGTTTTTGCAGCCGACTATCATTTACGATGAAAAAGAGACCGAGCTGCGGGCACAAGAAGCGCTTAAACAGGTTCAGCCAGTAATCGTAATGATTCAAAAATCAAAAGATTATTAAACGCGGCTTTATCATCACTGCAGAAAACTACCGCCAGCTGCAAGCGTATTCCGATGCAGGCAATTATATTGACATCAATAAATCTTTAGGGCTTTCGGCTTTTATGCTGTGCCTCTATATCATCAGCGCTTTTATGCTTTTCGGCGCAGGCAATAGAAGAGCGCTTAAAAGAAAGCCGAAAAATCTTTTATTACTGATTTCGCTTGCCGTGTATCTGATTGTCCTTTTTACGGCAAAGGCGCTGTCTCTTGTGCAGGCGCTCGATATTATTCCGTTTATTCCTGCCGCACTGACTACTATGCTGGTAGCGACGCTTATTTCGCACGGATTGCAATACGGATGGTATTTCTATCATGCTGATTGTGCTGACGGCAACCGGGTTTCGAAACTTGAACCTGCACTCTTTGCGCTGTTCTCTCGCTTGTCGGCTGTCGTCATTGACGAATTTAACCGGTCGGCGGATGGATTTGATTAAAACTGCCTGCCAGCTTGCCATCATTCACCTGATTATTACTTTTGTACTTTTGCTCGGTATTTCCTACTTCTTATAGCGATTTGGTCTTTGTCTTGCTCGGCTCGGTGATTAATGGCTTTTATCAGCGGCATCTTCGTACTCGGCTTTTTGCCCATTTTGAAGACCGCTTTAACACGCCGACCTGCTTCCGCTTGATGGAGCCTCGACCTGAATTCTCCAACGATGAAGCAGCTTTGTTAACAGCTTCCGGTACCTACAACCATACAATGATGGTTGCGACATTAGCGGAAGCAGCCTGCCGCGAAATCGGGGCAGACGCGCTGTTAGCGCGGGTCGGCTCGTACTATCACGACATCGGCAAAATGGCAAACAGCGAATACTTTGTCGAAAACCAAACGTCGTATAACAAGCACTTGATTTTGAACCCGCGGCTTTCGGCAGCCATCATCCGCAGTCATGTAAAAATCGGAGTGGAAAAAGCGGAAAGTGCGTGGTTGCCCCGCGAAGTTATCGATATTATTGGGCAGCATCACGGAAATTCATTGGTGCAGTATTTTTATGCAAAGGCTAAAGAACTTGACCCCAATGTCAGCCCTATGATTTTTCGTATCCGGGGCAGCCGCTGCAGTACCAAAGAGTACCGCCGTCGTGATGCTTGCCGACGTGAGCGAGGCCTGCCTGTCGAACCTTAGACCATCCGTCGGTGCCTCGGCTTGAAAAATTTATTGCAAAGCTCGTCAAAGGAAAAGATGGACTCAGGGCAGCTTGATAACTGCGATTTAACACTGCGGGAATTGCACATTATCCAAGAACTTTTGTAACCACGCTTGCAGGGTATTACTATTCCCGTATTAAGTACCCCAATCAAAAAAGACCCCTGACGAAAAACAAGGCGCTGATAAACCTCTCTGAGTCCAAAAAAACGCATCGCAGGAGGCTTCACCGGAAAAGGCAGCGGATGAAAAAATCAACCCAGCCGGAAAATGTCAATGGGAAAAAGCGATCTCCTGGTGTCAAAAATTATTTACAGATTGACCTCGGATTACCAGCATCGGAAAAACGCTGCCAGTGTACCGGCATCCGAAAACCCGACCGGTGCGCCGGCATCGGAGAGTACGGTACAAACTGCAGAAGCTGCACAGCCCACCGAGGCGTCAAAGCAAACCCCACTGTAGCGCAGGGACGGTCGGCTGGGAAAGAAATAAAGGAAGAATAAAATGAATACTATTGTAATTACATGGCAGGATATCCCCGAACCGAAGTGGGGCACGCAGATTCTGCCTTTTTAGAGGCGGAGCTTGCGCAGCTTGAACATACGAACTGGGATTTATCCGTTGTGTTTTGCTGCGATGCGTTTATCCATGAGCTGAATAAACCTATCGGCATATCGACTCGCCGACTGATGTGCTTTCTTTGAACAGGGCGATGAGTACGATGATGAAGACGGCAATTTGCGTTTTAATGCAGGAGATATCGTAATTAGCCCTCGATAGTTTGCGTTCAAATGCCGAAACTTTTAATGTAACAATGAATGAAGAATTAAAACGATTGCTGATACATGGTATTTTGCACCTGAGCGGGATGGATCACAGCGATAACGACCCACAGCAGGGAAATGCTGCAATTACAGGAAAAATACTCAAGGAATATAATAATACGGTAATCTATCAGGAATAAGTATGGGGATATTTGATAAACTGAAAAAAGCGGGCGGTTTCCGAAAATTTTGCAGGATTCGCTCAATGAAGAAAAAGAAGATATGATACGCGGTGTGGTTGACCTTCTGATACTGCGGTAAAAAGAAGTGATGATTCCACGGATTGACGTTGATTTTATTCCCGTTGATATGGAAACGGAGGAATTGCTGAAACGGGTCGCCGAAAGCGGGCACTCGCGGTTTCCGTCTGCGATGAATCAATCGATAATGTGGTGGGAATCCTCTATGTGAAAGGATTTAATCAATTCATTCGCAAAAAGAGCTGATCGATTTAGAAAAAAATTATCAGAAAGCTGCTTTTGTACCCGAATCCAAACGTATCGATGGTCTTTTACGGGAATTTAAGCGCCGTCACGTTCATATTGCGATTGCGGTTGATGAATATGTGGAGGTATTTCGGGTATTGTTTGTATGGAAGATATTATCGAAGAGATTGTCGGCGATATTCAAGATGAATTTGATAATGAAGGGAAGATATCTCTTCTATCGGCGAGGGGCTGTGGCTTTGCGATGCTCGTGTCGATATGGACGATTTAGCGGAATCTCTGCATACGGAGCTGCCGTCAGATGAGTTTGAAACGCTCGGCGGTTTTGTATTTGACTTGTTCGGAAAAATTCTCGTCCGGTATGAAAAAGGTTCGTTGGAAGAACTTTTGATTTTATTGTTCAGGATATGGATGGGCATAAAATCAATACCGTAAAAATTGCGGCGGTTAAAGATGAGGATCGTAAGATCAGTAAAAAGGAAGATTTATGCGTAAAAATAGTTTTTGTTAGTGTATTTCGCTCTGTGTTGCGCTGCCTCTTTGGCTTCTCCTATTCAACCTTTTGAAAAGGAAAGGAACCGCAGTACCATGAAAAACTGGTACGGCGCTATAGAACTGCATCAACAAGCGTTAAAAAGAAAATCCCCGCCTATAATGCTGTGTATCGGGGATTAGCCGAATGTTTTACGCGCTGGGTGAATATGATCAGGCTATCGTCTATGCGGAAAAAGGCGCGCCGTTACTCCCGCAGGATGTCGATATTGAAAATCTCTATGCGTTTATTCTAATCGGTATCGGGCGTATTGAAGATGCGCAAAAAGATTTTTCGAGTGTGCTAAACCGTTACCCTGAACAATCTTGACGCCCGCTTCGGCATGGCGGAAATCGAGGTAACGGGCGGTCGCTTAACCAATGCTTCGAACTGTACACCGCCGCGCTGCGCCGCCAGAGTGAAAACCGCAAGCGCTCCTTTCGCTTGCGCTGCTCAGCCACGAAACGGGCAACAACAAGGCGGCACAAGTTACATTAGCCGCGCCTTGCAATACCACGGAGATAACGCGCAGGTGCATTACTTTTTGCCGGCTACCTTTCTGCGCTTGCCGGAAACTTGAGCGAAGCGGAAGGACGTATCCGCGCGGCGCTTACCATCGACGAAGACTATGATAGGGCACGGGCGTTGCTGTGCTCTGCTGTTATACAGTTCCGGTCGTTACCGCGAGGCAATGTCCGTAGCCGATTTGCGCATTGCGGGCGACCGTAAGCGTGCTGATGCATGGTACGTTAAAGCGCTCTGTTTAATGAAGCTTGCTGAAAAACAGCTTTTTGAAGCTGCGCAAATCGGGCTTTCCGTCGATACCGAAAAACGAACTGCTGCGTACCCCTGCTTTGAAGATATCGCCGTGCAAACTTTTGAGTTTGAAGATACGCAGCGAAGCGAACTCGCCAGCGTACATCGAATAAAGGGCGATGCTTTTTGAACCGCAATATGACTGACCAAGCCCTTATACGAATACAGGCGCGCCCTCAAGGTGTACCCGTACGATACGGAAAGCCGGCAGGCGTATGCTAATATCCCTAATGCGACAGGGTTTTTATGAACGTGCCATACAGCAGCTGGAATTTATTCAGTCCATCGAAAAAAAGCACCGCCCGAATCAACGACACGGTAGAAGCGTACAGCAAGATGCTCGATCATCTCGGTGCGGAATCGCTGGAAGATAGATCCGCTGTATTTAAACAAGGCGCACCTTTCCGTCGGACTTTTTTATCAGGTAAATGCTGCCAATGTGTTTCATCCTGAAGCGGAAAAAGCTCACCGCTGCGCTGATAAACGATATTCTTTTCTACAACCGCCGTTTTGCAATGTTCCTCATCTGGATACACCCAGTTCATATAGCGAGGCGTTCAGACAGGCTCGTACTGCCGGAAACGATTATTTCGGTATTGTCAATTTGCAGGAAAACGAGCGGGATATACAGATTACGCTCGACCTCTATGTCGGGCGTACCGGTTCAAAAGCGGAAACGTTAACAGTGTACCGATCGGGTAACGACCGGTTTTGGTAATGCTGTACGCCGAGTCATTGGTCTTTTAATCAGACAATGCCGGTTATCGGCAGTATCGCCGGGCGTTCTCAAGCGAAGCGGTTATCGATATCGGGTCAGCGATCGTGATTTTACCGATTATACTATCGAAATTGTCAACAGGGAACGCTCACCATTGCAAAACGAAGCGTATCGGTCTTTTGTATAATGAAAAAGAGTGCTCGGAACGTTTACAATAGGGCGTATTTCGGAAGACCTTATCAAAGCGAACGCTGACGCGGAAAGGGTACTACGATAGGATGACAAAAGGCGATATGGCAGTGTTGATTTATACCGATCCCTGCAAAGATCGGCGGTAAGACGGAAAAAGCCGTCGATGGGGCAGACCATGGGGACAGCAGATGTCTCAGCTTTTGTCCTTGTTGAGGAGTATCCGCTAACTTTTTGAAAATATGCGGGCATCTACTTCGTTGTTTTGCTAAAAGTGTACAAGGATGTACACTTTTGATAGTGATGTTTTCGCCCGCTCGAAGCAGCCAAAAACTATACACGGATGTATAGTTTTGGCGCAGATGCACCGCATATTTCAAAAAGGACTCGCTGATGGCGCCAGAGCATCGATAGTAGCCTCAATCTCTTCCGTCGTATTAAACGTAGAAAAACTGAATCGGACAACCTTTGCGCTTCGGTTTTATATGACCGATGTACGAGCGAGAGCGCAGTGAGCGCCTGGACGGGTTGCAATGCCGTACTGTTCATCGAGGAGGCGGCTCACTTCCGAAGACGGCGCTGCTCCAATGTTGAGCCCGATAACAGTACCGGCATTTTGTACCTTTGGCGCGTAGATCGTGATACACGGAAGCGTCTGTTGCGAGCTTGCAAAAGTATGCGCGCAGCTTCGCCAAATACGCAGCGGCATTTTCTTGTCCAAGCTGTTCGATGGCGAGCATCCTGCGGTCAGACCTGCAAAGGAGGGAACATATCTATGGTACCAGCCTCAAAGACATCCGGCATTGTTGCAGGGGTGTTTTGGTCAAAAGAATGAATGCCGCTGCCGCCGGAAAAACACGGGCTTAAAGAGCAAAGTCACCGTTCACGACGATGCCGCCGGTACCCTGCGTACCGTACAACTCTTGCGTCCGGTAAAGCAGACAATGGTTTGCTCATACTGCGAAAATATCCATCGGCATGGTGCCGGCGCTTTGGGAAGCATCGATAATCAGCGTAAGTCCGTTTTTCGGCACAAGTTGTAAATTCGCTGCATATCCGGAACGGCGCCGGATAACGTTGAGCAGGCAGTAACAATAATCGACTTTGGATATTACCTCGTATCTGCGCTTCCATTGCCGTATAGTCAAGCGCTCCTGTTTCAAGGTCAAAGCCACTAATCGAAAGCCCGCTCCCTGACTTTCCAGCTGATAGAGCGGACGCAGCACCGAGTCATGCCTCAAGCGCAGTGGTATGAGGTGATCTCCCGCGCCGAACAAACTTTTTCAGCACGAGGTTCAAGGCCGCTGCTGCATTTTTGGCACAGCGCAACTTGCAGCGGGTCTGTTATATGGAAGATACGGGCACTACCACACGAGTTTTATACAAAGAGGCGAGCGCCGCATGAGCGGTTTTATGCGCAGCGCGCCCCGGATTTGCAAATTGCTGCGAGGCAATCGCATCATATACTGCGTCTGCAACGCTGTCGGGCTTATGGAGCGTGGTTGCGCTATTATCAAAATAAATCATATTACCTCACCCTTCTGCAAGGCAATTTCTACTCGCGGTTCTATCAGCGCCTTGGACAGTAAGCGGTATACACATCCTGATACGCGGCTCCACTTGTTTTAATAAGTCAACCGCTTTTTCAGCATCTTCACGATTGACCCGCAGCGCCATCCCGCAACCTTCTGAGATTTCCGGAGGGAGCGGGATCAGGCGGGCACCGGATAGACCGGTCACTGCCATTTCCGCTAGGATTGCCTGATGGGTACTCCCAAACGAAATAACGCAAAATACTTCATTCTGCATAGCTTAGGGCTTTTACGACCCTTATTGGTACGCATAATTTCCGTGATACGGTACATATTGGTAGCCGAACCGACTTGCAGTTTTCTTTAAACCGTAGAAATCCAAGCACAACCTGCACTGTCAAGCACTTCCGTCCCCTTGTCCTGCAAAAGTTTTAAATCGGCATTGTCTTTTCGTTTTGGCGTTGCAAGGCGGACACCGGAATTATACATCACCACCATTTTGGGGATCTCGATCCTGTTCGGTCAGCGCGTAAACAAAATTTTTCCAAGAGCTTTGTTCCAAAACTTTCGTCGCCAGTTCCCATCTTGTCAGAGTTCATCACCACAACATATTCGTCAGCGCCCTGTTCCAGCACAGTCGTGTCGTTCAAAAATGGCACACGCCTCGCCGCCTTCTAAAGTCGTAAAGCACAGTGTACTCTGCATCGTTCAGCTTGGTAACACTCGCCTTAATATTCAGCTGCCCCTGCCATCTTGGTCAAGTTCTGGGTTGCGATTTCGTTATCCACGCGGATCAGGATATTTTCTCCTGCGGTGTTTTCGCGCAATACCTTTTTCGTCATAATGACGGGGATGGGACATACTTTGCCCATTGCATCTACTTCAATCATTTTTTTCTTCCATAAAACCTTTGTAGGAACTACTGAGCCTCCGGCTCTGTTCTGTAAAAGAAATTATCAACGTGTCCGCTTCTGCGGACTGCGAATCAAGTTCCGAAAAGAGCGTTTTTAGCCGCGCTTTCGTAAATGCCAGTTGAGAAAGCGCAGTTAAAGTATATGAGTTTGCTTCAGCAAACTCGAGATAAAAAGCGGAGGCGCTATTGGAGCCGATGCTTTTTATCATTCCCTCCATAAAAACCTTTTGTAGGAACTATCTGAGCCTCCGGCCTGTTCTGTAAAGAAATTATCAACGTGTCCGCTTCTGCGGACTGCGAATCAAGTTCCGAAAAGAGTTTAGTCGCGCTTTCGCAAATGTCAGTTGAGAAAGCGCAGTTAGCGTATGCGAGTTTGTTTCGCAAACTCGAGATAAAAAGCGGAGGCGCTACTGGAGCCGATGCTTTTATCATTCCTCCATAGATATTAGTAACCATCAACACACCACCATCGAATAATCCGAAAGGAGGTTTTATACATCACATTCTTCAGGTTTGCTGTTAGGAGCTGTAAAACAGCTAAAAACTTTTCTCGAAATCCGTTTTTGCCCGTTGCTCAATATACTGTTCCGTTTAGCAGCTGATAATTTTTCTCCTATTGCAGCGGCAATCAAAATTGATTTATTGAGATGTTATCGATTTTAGCAACTTCTTTTATCATTGTATGATATGAATCAGGAATTCTAATACTCAATGTGCTCATTTTTGACTCTATTTAATGTATCCGGAAACCTCTAAAACTTCCGTTTTTAGAGGTTTTCCTTAGATTTATTTTAGTGATATATTTTTTATAAATTATTACAGTATAAGAATTTATAAAGAAATATCTCGTCGGTCATCTCTAAAAGCTATACCTGAGTTTTTAGAGATGACCATCCATAAACCCCGTGGCGTTAGCGCAACGATTCCTAACTGTTCCGCTTTCTTTGAAATCTTTTATTAAATGTTATTATCACCTCACTGTTTGAATGAATCGCAAGCTCCAAAAATATGATCATCAAAGCCATCTCTTAAATATGGTCGCCATAAATAGAATAGTTTTTATATGCTTTCCAATCTGACATAGATAATTTCTAAAAAAATCATTAATATCAGCATCGGAATAGTATGTTTCTATCTAAGTGTTTTTTTCAAAACTGCTTCATATTCTAAAAATAAGCGTGGAACTGAAATAGCAAAATCAAAATCTACCGGTACCGATTTCTTGTAATAACTGATTTGACTTTCCATTTACACTTTTTAATGCCGATAGCATAACATTTGTATCTATAACCACTATTGAATATCCATAATTGGTATTATATATGATACCAATTATTTGTCAATGTAATCTTGTAAGCATTTTTCCTCCATAAAAACCTTTGCAGGAACTATCAAGTTCCGAAAAAGGTTTTTAGCCGCGCTCGTAAATGTCAGTTGAGAAAGCGCAGTTAAAGTATATGAGTTTGTTTCAGCAAACTCGAGATAAAAAGCGGAGGCGCTATTGAGCCGATGCTTTTTATCATTCCTCCATAAAAACCTTTTGTAGGAATCCATCGAGCCTCCGGCTCTGTTCTGTAAAGAAATTATCAACGTGTCCGCTTCTGCGGACCGCGAATCAAGTTCCGAAGAAGCGTAGCCGCGCTTTCGCAAATGTCAGTTGAGAAAGCGCGGCTAGCATATGAGTTTGCTTCAAGCAAACTCGAGATAAAAAAAGCGGAGGCGCTATTGGAGCCGATGCTTTTTATCATTCCCTCCATAGATATTAGGGCAACCATCAACGCACCACAATCGGATAATCCGCACGAGGCTCGATGGCGCCGATTTGGAATAGACTGATGCCTCGCCTCGGCAAAATACGGGTTTGATTTTTTTCCGCTTCGGCAGGGTTCACGGCAAAAGAGCAAGCCGCCTGAGGTTTGCGGGTCAAAGATAATCTCTTCGAGGGCAAAAATCTTTTATGCCAAATTGAATTTTTCCTCGGGCAAAGTTCCGGTTCCGCTGTCCGCCGGCAGTAAGCAAAAATTCACCGGCTGCTTTGATATGCTGCCTCGATATAGGGAATATGGTTTGCATCGAGGCGGGCGGTAAAAACCGTGCCAGTCATTTCTGAAAGGTGACCGCTCAAGCCGAAACCGGTTACATCCGTGCAGGCATGGACATCAAAGTTCCGAAGAACCTCAGCTGCGTATTTATTGAGCCGTGTCATCGAGGCGGCGGCTTCGTCAAAAGGCGGAGCGAGGGACTTCTCCTGCGCTATAGGCAGTGGTAATAATCCCAATACCGAGTTTTTGGTTAAAAACAGCACATCGCCTGCCTGCGGGGTGTTGTTCCGCCAAATCCGCTCAGGATGCACTCGTTCCCATCACGGAAAGTCCGTATTTTATTTTGGGGTCATGGATGGAATGTCCGCCTACCAGCGCCGCTCCTGCCTCTTTGACCTTTTCCGCCCCGCCGGTCAAAATGCTTTGCAGCGCCGCGTATGCGCTTTCGTGCGTTGCTTCTTCGGGATAGCAGACAATATTCATTGCGCATACCGGCTCACCGCCCATTGCATATACATCACTCAAGGGCATTTGCCGCCGCAATCTGCCCGAAGAGCGTAGGATCAGTTACCATTGGTGGGAAAAATCAAGGGTCTGAATGACTGCTATATCCTGCGTCAGCTGAATAACCGCCGCATCATCGGAACCATCAAAGCCGACCAATAAGCCTTCGTGCGACGTTTTGGGGAGTGTTTTAAGGAGGGCGCTTAAAACCCCAGCGCCAATTTTTAGCATTGCACCCGCCGCAGACAAAAAGCTCATCGCCTTGTCCGCTCTGGGATTTATTACGATTTTCCATACATTTATTATAATAGATAAGAACGCTTTTTACAAGCAACGCTTTTACAAGCAAATTGCTACTGGTGGAGAACTGATGGGATGTCTCAAAAGTTGGTTACTTTTTCGATATCCCCGCGAGTTTAAAAATTAAGTCTTTATACAGTAATGACTTAACTTTTGAAACATCGCATCTAAATCTCAGGAAACCGTCCAAAAACTGAAGTTTTTGGACAGCCCTGTTCTGCAAATACGACGCGCTGCGCTGTGGGTGTTTATTACCGTGTTTCATACCGGAGAGGCGCTACCGATTGTAATCCCCTCGCGCTCAGCACGGTATCATGAAAAGTACACTCGGCACATGAATGAAAAAAATTAAAACTTGCAAACGAGGGCAAAGGGGCATTACAGCCCTATGATAGTAAGAGTTTCTGCTTCGCAAGAAGATTATTTAGAAGTTATTTATGATTTATCGCACGGTACCGAGCCTGTCCGCTCCATCGATATTGCCAATTTATTAGGCGTCTCGAGGGCAAGCGTAAACAAGCGTCTCAGTCTGTTAAAGGATTCAGGCTTTATCGAACATGAACCCTAGTGGGTTGGTACGGCTTACCGATAGAGGCAGCGCCGTGGCAAAGGAAATGTTCGAGAACGGCACAACACACTGTACAAGTTTTTAACTGATATTTTAGGAGTTCCAGAGGAAACTGCCGATCGTGAAGCCTGCGAAATGGAACACTGCCATCAGTCAAGATACGGCAGATAAGCTTTTATGCCTATCTCCATCAGCTTGATAAGGCTCCAAGCCCGGAAGATAAAGTCTCTAAAACCCAGAGGGTCCAAAACTCATACGACCGCCTGATTAAATAGGGAAGAGCTAAGCAGTCTTTTCGAGTGAATAGACCTGAGGGAGACTCGGCGCATCCTTTTACTCATTGATTTTCCATTTTCCGTGCTGTTGTGAAAAACGCTGTGCAGGTATGGAAATAACCCGTCCGTCTTCTCCTGCAAGCGCAATAATGCCGGTAATGAGATTTATTTCGCTGATGCGGAACAATGTATTATCATAGTAGAGACTGGTACCGATTGAGCGCAGCTTTTTCCGAGTTTCTACATACCAATCATACTCATAAGAAAGACAGCACAACAGACGCCCGCATTGCCCTGAAATTTTTGAGTGAATTTAACGACAGGTTTTGTTCTTTTGCCATCTTGATGGATACCGGGCGCAGCTGTCGGTTACGGAATGACAGCAAAACGGGCGACCGCAGCAGCCGATACCTCCGGCTATCCTCGATTCATCGCGCACCCTGATTTGCCGAAGTTCAATACGGAGACGCAGAATAGCAACCAAGTCTTTAACCAGCTTACGAAAGTCGATACGAGTGTCTGCCGTAAAAAGAAAAATCACTTTAGGTTCTTCCAGTAAGTAGTGGCAGTTAATCAACTTCTATGTCGAGGGCTGTGGGCAATTACCTTTTTTTACAAAAAGAGCGCTTGCCGCATTTTCTTTTTCGATGTTTTCTTCCGCACGGCGAAAGTCTTCCTCCGTTGCTCTCCGAGTAACCGTAACGATATCTTTTACGGTTGTTCTGATGGGGTGCTGAACCAAGCCCATTACACGAGCCATGTCCTCTCCGTAGCGAGTTGGTGTAATGACATAATTTCCACTTTTGCAGATTTAATTCCGTTGTTGTTGCATAAAAAGTCTCTTTTGTGAATACTCGAGCTTTAGCTGATAGAGCGGTTGAGGAAATACCCTTCTTGTATCGGTTCTTCCGTTTGGGGAACATCATTATCTTCCAAAGCGCTTAAATCATCTATCTCTTCATATTCGGTATATGTTTCTATAAATTTATATCTTCTATATTCATTTCTGACTCCGTTATGTAATCAAATCTATAATCAACCCGTATATCTCTTCAAGTCGTTCTAAAATGAAAAGCTGGCTTTTTGGTCGCAGAGTAACTCACCGGCAAACTTGTCGAGTTTTTCATTGATGATGACAATTTGGGTAAAAAGAGCGCGGTCTTAAATGGTTGGTTTTATCGCGCCGTAAATGAGTCCGTGTGGTAACTGTGTATGCTTCGCGCGCGACATAGCCGATAAAGTTTTTGACAGCCCGCTTGTACCGTAAAAATCGTTTCAGGATTTTGGCGTGTCCGCAATGTATCTCCTGCAGAGCGGACTTTCGTCTTGCAGCAAGCGCTATCGCTTCTTCCGTGGTAATGTGCTCAGCTTTTCGATTATATCGGCTTCATTCCCTGCTGAGTTTGAGGTAAGACGCTCCGCAGCATCTCCTTAAATTTATTTAGTTTTTGTCTCTTTTCTGATTGCGCTGCTTTTGGTTTTGTAAAGACGGTTGAACGGTTACCCCACTGCATAATTTGCACTTTCTATCTGATTGCCCATTTTTCTCCTTTATTTTGAGTAAGAAAATGTGAAGAATGGAGAGCTTGCTGGTTCGCATATTTTTCCGCTTCTTCAAAACCGGTTTGCTCTCCGGTCGCGGGAGCAGAAGCCGGTAGAATAACATTGTCATCAACCCGTAGTTTTTAGAGAACTGAGCCGATAACCATACCCGACGAGAGAATGACAACATAGTCGGGGCAATAATATCGCCTTGACAATTTCCCCGACGCTCACCGACGCGGCTTTTGATATTGCCCCGTATTCGGGCGTCTTCTCGATAATAACACGTCCTTGGGTCTGCACATTCCCGTCGATATCACCGTCTATTCGTAAAAAACCGGAAACCGTTACATTCCCTGCTATCAACGCCCCTGGTCCTACAATGGTATTGACCGAAATATCATCAATAAAGGTTTTCTTTGCCATAACGATTACTTGGTATTGGACGCTTTAATATTGAGGTATTTAATCGGGTCTACCACATCGGAACCGATATGTACTTCATAATGGAGGTGCGGTCCTGTCGAAACGCCGGTTGTGCCGATATACCCGATCGTTTGCCCCTGCTGTACATACTCGCCTCGTGTTACGCGGTAAGACTGTAAGTGCGCATAACGGGTATAAAAAGCCGTGCTTTATGTTTAATGATGATATAATTACCCCAGCCGGGGTCGAACTCTACGGTAACAACCTGCCCATCAGCGGTTGCTACGATAGATCCCCGAACGATAGGTCGAAAGGTCAATCCCCTTATGAATATACCACTGACCGGTAAACGGGTGCCGGTTTTGTCCGAACGCCATCGAAATATGCCCGATGCCGCCTTTAATCTACCTACAAACTCGGAATGCTCGGAAAAGAGGGTTGTCTGCATATTGAGGAGCTTTCCCATTTCCTGTACTGGTAAAACGGCATCGTTCAGATATGAGGTTAGCTGTTGCAGCTCCGCAGCCTCTTTCAGCGAGCCTTCCGCAACCTCATGCATATTAAATAAGAAAGACAAATCGCCGTTTGCTGTTTGCCCAGTTGGTGCAGCGGTCTTTAAACCGAGCGAAGAAAATGTCGAGGGTAAGCGCTGTTTGAAAATTCCGCGCTGTTTTTAAAAGTTCGTTTGTTTCATCCCGTACACATCCAGACTTGCCTGTGCTTTGCGGGCTTCCTCTGTTGCGGAAAGGTCTTGCACCGAAACGGCTGTTTTGTGTGCAAACCAAAAAAATGAAGAAAAAAAGCCGACTGCAATAATCAGTGTGAAAAGTAAGCTAAAAATACTCGTTTGAAAGTTTAACACCCCCTTTTGCGAGTGAGGAACGATCATAATAGTCAGCTTTTCGACCGCCCTGCGATAATACGCTGAAAGAAATGCAAAACAGCCTGAGCTGCTTTTCTTTTTATCTGCTTTGAAATATATCTGTACAATATTGTTTTCAGTTTTCTATATCCTCGTGTTCGAGACACTTTTTGCCCTCTTTATATAAAACTATTGGAAAAGTATACCAATTAACGGGCTACCTGTCCAGCATTCGCATTCAGAGAAAACGCAGCATACTGTTTTCATATCCGCCGCGGATGGCGGTGATACTAATCAGCAGCAAGGGGATGTCTCAAAAAGTTGGTTACTCGATATCTCGCGAGTTAAAAATTAAGTCTTTATACATCAATGACTTAATTTTTAACATCGCAAAAAAGCCTTAGAAAACTGTCCAAAAACTGAAGTTTTCGGACAGCCCCCTCTTCGCGGTTCAAATGGTTGCCTAATCTCCATTATTCTGCGGTATTTATCCCACTGACCAGCTACGTTTTCCCCTTTAACAATGAACTGTGCGAAATTTCATAGGTATAAGGTGAGCGTCTACAATGACGCCACTCCCTTAACCGTCAAGTTTTCTCGAAAACTTGCAGACTGATGCGTGCGCGTTGCGCACGAATGCAACAGCTCAAATTCATATTTTGTTCAACTGTTGCATTTAAGGGAAATAAAAATTTTCGTACAGATAATTCAAAATTGAATTATCAATATGTGTCCTCCATCTCGCATAAATTCGGCGCGAACTTTGGCGAGCCGTTCCAATTCCGTGTTATGGTGCGCTCGTAGTTGAGCTGCGCGATTCGTTCCCTGCTCATCTCCCAATACTGAAGATCAGTTGAGGACAGGAACTGAAATTTCCGTATATTTGCCTTTTTCTGCCCAAAGGGGTCTGTCTTTTCCAATAAAACAAGGCGGTGTTGTAGCAATCTTCTACCATCTTGAGACTTTCGATATTTCTGCTCCTTCCCGATGGCGCATTATAAAAATACGCTATCTTATCGTATTTCATTCCAAAGCCTGAGGTGCTGCTCAACCATTTTAAGGTTTAGGTGCATCACTAAACAGGTACCGATATTTTCCCCAATCTGTTTTATCGTTTATCTTACCCAATGCATACAGGGGTTACAGAAATCCGCATTGATTGCCTTTTCGAGGCCAATAGATATTCTCGAGCGTATCGTCAGGATACCGCTGATAATGAATATGATACAACTATATACTGCTCTTTATACGTTACAAAGCACGCAGGCGAGAAGCGTTGTTTGGGCAAACGAGAAAAAACATAATACTGCTAATAAGGAAAAACGCCTTTTCATCTTTCATACTATCGGCAGATTACCGACAATACTCCATATCTTTTCGTGAATTTCCGCTATCGATTGAGCGGCATCGATACCGGATAATCCGCATATCCGGCGCCGTTTCCGCGTAATACCGGAGAATAGCGTGATATTCATCAGTGCAACCTTTTGTTGAAATGCCTCTTTTTCGTATATTTTACGCGGAGATTTCTGTTTTCTATCCGTTCCATTGCGGTTTTGCGGGTGAGGTCAAAGAAAAGAGGTATTCGGGGAACGGAAACGGCGCATTGAGAACCCTCGCTCAGCTCCTTCCTGCAGCCAAGCCCTGATACGCAAGGCTGGAAAACAGGTACCGGTCGGAAAACCGCTTTCCCTGTTTGTAGTTGCGCTACAGTACCTCTTTTACATATATATGCTCGCAGCGGTCAGCTCCCAGATAGGCAAACCGTTTTTGGCGTCCGCCTCAGCGCACCGGAGCGCTTCGGATTAACTTTCAATAGCGCCATCGGTGGGCTCACAGGTAAACTGCACGGTATCTTGCCGACCGCAGAGCCGCAAGCTTCCTGTAATAACCGAGCTGGCTTTGTCGTTCCTGTTCCGTCCAACCCTTCAAAAACAACAAAATTTTTCAAAATCATCGATAGTTTTTCCTTTCTGTGCGAAATTTTAGATAAAATTTCGCACATTTTTCCAACAGGCGAGACAAACACATCAGGCAGAATAGATAAAAAGCGCAGAAAAATGAGGCGGTGAGACCAGTTTGAACTGCGGAAGCAGTTCAACTCTGGTCGAGCAGCCTCGTACTGTCTGCTGGGGATATTTTAATAAAGTATCTGATATGATTGCTTTTCCTTTTGCATGAAATGTCAACAAAATCGCTTTCATGCAGTTTATTTTAGCAAGAGGGTAATCGTACCAGAAGATAAATCGAAAAACGCAGAATGGTGAAGCGGTGAGACCGGCCCGAACTGCGAAGTAGTTCAACTCTGGTCGAGCAGCCTCAATTATTCTGCGGGGATATTAATAAAATATCGGTGTGATTACCCGATGCCTCTATCTATCATAGCAATTTCTTTTTGATATAATAGTCCTCCAATGAAAGCTGCGGTACGGTCACAAAATAAATTTTACCATTTTATGTATACTTTGTATTCTCTGTTGCGATGTTCCGCCCTCTGATGCAAACGCTGGAAAAATTGACAGCAGTGCGTTCGGCGCTTTTGACGGAACTGGAGCAAACATACAATATACGTCTGTCCTACGAATCGCTTTCTCCTTTCCCATTCTGCAGGTCGATTTTCACGCGAAATGTAAAAGTCTCATGACGCTGAACACAATATAGAAATAGCTTCCTTTGAAGATTTTTCTATTCAATACCAGTTTTGGGCGCTTTTGTGGGGAAATACTATCGAAATTTTACGATTCCGTAAAATATTGCTAACGGATTTATCGATATAGACTTAGTACAAAAATACCGCACTTGCCCAAAAGCTCAATACGACGATGCAAACCTCTGCTTCCGCTCGGTCTTCGGTAAATCAATCTTCTGCAAACACTGAAGAGTTGCTCTTTTCTTTCCTCTCAAATGTTGAATGTGTATGTTAAGAATGTTTCGAGTAAGATTTGAACGCCGTGCATAATGTTGATGCAAAAATAACGGGAAGGGTATTTCGGTATGGATTCGGAGGCATTAACGGTCAGTCCTCAGTAGCTTCTGCTTTCATCGCAATGCGATTATACAGCCATCGGTCGAGCAGAAATCGGCTTTACACTGCAGGAAAGAGTTTAACAAGAATTTAACTGCCGGTTCGGCGGTTGCAGATTTTTCTCATATTTCAACCGATCGATTGGGTATATATCGAGTAAAACTTTTTGTGATTGATCGTGATAAGGTTTTTACCTTTAATACTATGCAAGATTTTCGAGCCGGTTGACTTTACCGCAAGCGTGGAACATCGCGACAAACGATATAAACAGGATGTTCAGCTGCAAAGATTTTGCCTTTACAGTCTGTGAGGGTATATAATGCCCCAACAAGCGCTTTACTCATTTGCTTCCCGCAACAATGTCCGGCAGTGTTCAATTTTGCGCTTTCGGGCAGCATATCCAATGGAATACCGATTTTTAAGTTTTGCGCTGCCATCGCTTTGTCATTTTTCTTCATACCGGTTTGCATCCTCCCGTCTACAGCTTGCGGCGAAGAAAGGATTCAGAGATAAACGTTTCACGGCTTTCATTATCAGGGGCAGACGCCGGATATTTTTCTGAATTTACCCTAAACTTCAATACCATGCTTCCTACAGGGACGGTTGCCATAAACGCGACCGCTTCCGTCCGGCGCTTCAGCGGCAGCGGCAGCTTCAGTTTTTAAAGCAAGGAAAGACATTTTTCTGCAAAATACCGAAGCTGACCGCCAACGAAGAAAGCTTCGTAACATCACCTTAGCGGTTAATCCCTCGCTATGAGAAAAAGCCGATTATACATTTTCTGCAGAAGATACCCTATGGAAAAATATAGTTTTGACGGGTCATATATTTATAATGCTGGCAGTTCTACCAGTTCCCCTCATTTTGTTGAGCTGCATGGGGCATTCGACGCCGTCAGCATCGGTACGATATGCAACTTTATTCAAGCGGCGATTCCGAAGATAAATGACCTCAGGCAGCAGTTGAATCACTGCAATGTACGACAGAGTTTTATATTTCAAAGCGATTTACGCAGCTTTTCTTATAACTGTATTCGATTGGTTTTTAGTTTCAAATGCGGTAAACGATTTTTATGCACTGGTATCGGCAAAGGTAATCAATCATCCTTTAGGTGACCGATATCGAACTATCCCTACAAAAATATGTCCGTTCGAGGAAATATCATGCCGATTTTGATCGTTTTAAGCGACATCATTTTTACCAGTTCTTTAGCGATTAACTCGATTGAGTTTATCAGAAATACGGGAGTCGCAAAAATGTTCTTACTATTTACGGAGACTACGGTCTTACCAATCAGTCGCTCGCAGAAAAAGTACTGGTTTTTCAGGGGAACCGTTAAAACCAAAGGAAAATGCCGCTGCCGTTTTTACCTCTCTTTTTAACCATCAGTTCTGGGTTCTATTATCACAGCTAGCGGCGATTGGCTTTTACACTATCGACAGTGGCGCTCACCTATGGAGCAGCAGCTGTCGATTAGCACGGGCAATAGGCGGACTTAAGTTTCGTGGTAAAAGCGGATCGGACGAGGCTACTTTTATTTTGTCTGAAGTTAGACTCGGAGATGATAAAGCGCTTACCGGTACGTTGGCTGTAACGGCTGCCGCTACAGCTGATGGTGAAAGCGAAAAACTACACTGCGGCGATGCGTCTTGCTTCTCCCGATGCTGCGGAAAAAGTGAGTTTGGAGCAAAAGCTCACTCTTTCAGACGGAGCCGTCTGTGCAGATGGACGCTCAAGCTGGATAGCGTTTCGTTGGCGCGTTTTTATACGCGAAAACGCATACCGTGTCGGCTGATGCCGCTTTTCTCAGTCGCTCAGATGCGCTGTCAGTTCAAATGAATGTGTCTCAACGCAATGTTTGTACAAGGAGAAAATTTGAATCTGAACGGCTCGCTTTCATGGGCTGAGAAATGAGAAAGCAAAACTGAATATTACATAGCTTAGTGGAGCTCATACAGTTGCCGGTATTACGGGTGATTTTTCGCTCGATGAAATGACCGGTAAACTCAATGCCACCGATTATGCAGGAACACTCGCCAACAAACAGCTGAGGGCGCATATCGCTATCGTGTATACCGGTGTACAGCCCGAGGAAAAAGCGAAATCTACGCTGTTTTCACGGCTGAAAAGCGTAACGGAACGCTTTACGGTTAATACCTCCGTAAGTGATTGGCAGTTCGGTGATTTTTCAGGAAAGGATGCAGTTTCCGCTGTCAATGATCCGTGATCCGGGTGTTACCGCGTTTTTATGCTGGAAAAAGAATGATGATATAACCGGCTTTATTTTTAGATGATGGTGTCGTTTCGCTCAATTAGCGGAATCGTTGCCCTTTAAGTTGAATTTGGACGGCACAATCAAAGATGCCTTAAATCGACGGTGTCACGGCATTCGTGCGACATCAAAAATCTGGGATATAACTCGGTTTTGGATTATGTGCTTTTTCTACGGCAGGACGCTTACGGGGATTGACGATTGGCGGAAAAGCCGATGGAACCTGAATTTAACGGAAAGTTAGTCGGGCAGAATATAGCGTTAATTCCCCCGCTATGCGCCGGAGATATACGGACCTCGTCGCATGATATTGCAGGAGAATACGGGGTTGGAGGTGCCGTACACCGTATTGAAAGGACGCTTCGACGGAAATCGTGGGCGCGGTGTACTGCGGAGTTTTCAGGTGGATTCAGACGATATTTCAGTTCAATGCCGGAACGTTGGGAACCAAGATGGGCGTATTTAAGACTGAGTAATATCTTGTTTAAAGGCTAGGACGGTTTTGCCGGTTGTACTGTTGAGATAAAGGTAACGCCCACGCTTATCGGTGTGTACGGCTCCGCAACATTCGATTCAGGCTACTTTGTGTTTAAATTAACGATCTTGATAAGTTCAAAAGCAGAATATGGCGGGGGAGATGGCGGAAGAGCTTTTGATATGAAGCTTGATGTGCAGTTCGGGCATAAAGCGCTGAATTCCGGTGGTAAACCGCGGATTTTCCCCATTTACGAACGACTTATTCCTACCGAGTCTCCGCTTTTTGCTGATTGTCGATGCGGCAACCGGTGATTTTCAGCATGACGGGTGATATAAAAATACGGGGCGGAGATGTGTTCTATATTAAAGCGCAGTTTTTATATCCGTGAAGGCTCCATTACGTTTGCCAATACTGCGGGAGAAATTGACCCGTTGGTAACCTTGAGAGCGGAAATCCGCGATCGAGACAATAACGGTGAACCGTTTCGGCTTGTGTTGACGGCAAAGAGATCAGTCCTTATTTAGTTTTTAATCCGGATATCAGCTCGGATCCGCCCGCTCTACGGATGAAATTATGCAGCTATTGGGGCGGGTTGCTATCGGTGACTACGAGTAACGATAATGTATGGCAGAATCTGCTTGTTACCGGTTCCGATATCCTTGCGCAAGTAGGGTTTTAAAAAGCTGAAAGCAAGGTCAGAGATTTTTGAAATTGGATGCCTTTTTCTTTTCCGGACATTGTTGCTACAAAATGCTATTTTCGGTAACTTGTTTAGTATAAATCAGAATACTACTTTGACACTGAGTAACTATCTTGATAATACAAGTGTTTATATAGGGAAATATTTCGGTTCCGCTATCTATGCGGATGCGCTGCTGCATTTAAGCCATTATGATTCAAAATTGCTTAAAAACGGCGGCTCAAAGCGTCCTGTGTATAAGGATATTTTATTTCAGCCTGAAATCGGTTTGGAAATGGCAACACCTTTCTTCTTGCTTCGTTGGTCAGTCGCCCCTACAAAACCGGATACCTTATTTGTAGGAGATACGGCATTGACTTTTTCATGGAAATATTCATATTAAATTCAATACGCCAAAAATGGTGTTCCCGTGCGGTTCAAAAAGTATCGAACGGCACCGCTATTGTTAGATAGGATAATGTGTGAGATAGAGGGTTTTTAATGTTAAAAAGGTGATAGCTGTAACGGCACTGCATGGTATCTTTCTGCTTTTTATGGGCGCAAGCTCCCGATAATGGTATGAAAAAGCAAACCGATAACAAGCATTGTTTTCAAGGATTGAATAGCGTTTCAAAAACCGAAATGGATGGTATTTTTGATTCATTTAAAGGAAAACCTTTTTTCCGATGCAACATACTCGGAGATTTTTGCAAAAACTATATGCGCTTGATTATTTTTTTCCGACATCGTGCCGAAAGCCGTTCCCTGCCGACAGCGACTATCAGTATGTCCGGCTTGAGTTTGAAAGTAACCGAAAAAGCCAGTTATAACGCTGATAAAAATAACCGGTAATCAACAAGTTTCCCGCGGCGATATTTTTGTCCAAGATGCTGCTGAAAAAGGGCGATATCTACAATGAGATAAAAAGAATAGCGACGAACAAACCATCAAAAGCTATTACATTGAAAAAGGCTATGCATCGGCGGAGGTAAGTTCAAACGTCTCCGATAGTCCGCAAGGCGGCGTGACCCTTGAGTTTATCATTACGGGAGGAAAGCAAACGATTGTTTCGGAGGTTTCGTTTCAAGGTAATACTGCTGTCGGAGAAAAAGCGTTAAAAGGGTGTCCCTTGTTACCAAACCAGCAAAAATTCCTCACAAAAGGAATTTTCCAAAGAGCGTTCGCTCGAAGAAGATAAGATTGCTATACAACAATTCTACGGCGAACGAGGGTTATATCGATGCTCATGTTGAAAAATATAGTTAAAGATATTGATTCAGCCTCCGATCCGCAAAAGAATATGGTAAAAGCTTACCCTATATCATTATGGAAGGTGAGCAATATACCTACGACGGAACCTCTTTTAAGGAAAATAAGATCACCGAAGATTTGAGTGCAAAAGATACGATTGACGCCGGGCGGTATTTTGAATATGACTAAGTTTGAGCAGGGATTTCAAGCCATTGCCGATATGTATTTTTGAAAAACGGTTATACTTCAAAATTATATTGCAAAAGCAATGCAGCGCGATTCGGCAACGAAAAAGTTTCGTTCGTCGTTACCATTTGTGGAACGAAGCAGAAGTCATATTGAAAAATATTATTATCCGTGGTAATACGAAAACGAAAGATTTTGTTATCCGCCGGGAACTGCTCTTTGAACAGGGGCGATGTGTTTTCAAAAGTCAAAAGTTTACCAATAGCTTACGGAACTTGTTCAATCTCCGGTATTTTTCTAGATTGTGCCGGATGTACAGCCCGGTTCCGAGCAGGATTTAATTGATGTTATTCTCAATGTTGAAGAACAGTCCACGGCGAGTATCCAATTCGGAATTACCTTTTCAGGTGTTTCAGATGCCGATAGTTTTCCGCTCTCGCTGTTTGTCCAATGGCAGGAACGTAACCTTGCAGGACGCGGAAATGAGCTATCGGTCAATGCGACTGCAGCTACCGATAATCAGACGCTTCAGCTCGGTTATGCGGAAAACTGGTTCCTCGGCTATCCGTTGACGCTAGATTTGATTTGATCGCTACGCATAAAAGCTTTATTTGACTATCAAGATATGGTATTCCCTTATGGTCCGTTTAAGAACAAAGATGAATTTGAGAAAAAATGCGGATTTGGCAAATGCGTATCGGATGCGATATGACCGCTTTGAAACAACGTTTGGCGTTCACACCGGTTATCGCTGGTATAACCGTTTCTTTACAACGACGCTGCGTGGCGGTCTTAATTTTTCGTTAGTAAAGAATTTCTATAATACGGATATCTATCGCGCAGCAGACCCTACGGTACGGCAGCAGCAAGCAAAATGGCGGTTCAGTAATTCATTCTGGACGCGCCTCTCGCTTGACGGACGCGATCTTACCTATGATCCAGGCAAAGGTTGGTTTTTGAGTGAGCAAATATCGTTCTTCGGTCTTATCCCAAAACTTGAAGATGAATATTTCTTCCGTTCCGGAAACAAAAGCGGAGGCATATATTACCCTCCTCGATTATCCTGTTTCTGAAATTTGGAACCTCAAATTTGTACTGGCGTTTTATACGGGATTTTCGTTCCAAATACCGATGCCCGAATAGCGTTATTGGAGATAGCAGTAAACTTGCGATTGACGGTATGTTTTGTTGGGCGCGGTTTGGACAACGCTCGGTTCCGCAGAGCAGGGCAAATGTGCTAATCAACCATTGGATAGAGTTTAGATAGTAGTTAGCGCACGGTATTTTATCCTTTGACTTTTTGTCGATGCACTGCCATTAAAAAGATTTGGGCTGAGTTAAAGACCCTTTAAATTCGATGATTATTGTTTCAGCTTTTGGACCGGGGTTACGCTTTATTATTCCTCAATTCCCGTTACGGCTGATGTTTGCCAATACCTTTAAATCACAAAATGGAAAGCCAGTGTGGGGCAACGGCAGGGGAGCCGATTGGCGCTTTGTATTGTCGTTTAATGTGCCTAACCTATAAGCCTAATCTATAAGAGGAGATATCTCTAAAAAAACTTCGGTTTTAAAGATGACGAGGGAGTAAATGATGAAAAAATATGTTTTTATAATGCTTTGTTTTTGACGGAGCGGTTGCAGTGTCGGCGCAGCAGATAACCCGTTTTTGCCGTTGTTGATACGTCCCGCATTTACGCTACATTCTTGCGTGATTCCCGTTCTGTTCGGGACTATCAGGCAAAGCAGGCAAAGTATCAGGCAGAAACACAGCGGATGTCTGATGAGATTATTGCCCTTCGCCAAAAAAAGGTGGATGCGGACGCAGTTGGACGAACCGATATCGTACAAAAATATCAGGCGGAAATCGATGCAAAGACAAGTTTTTGCTTGAATATTCCAAGGCGTGTAACGATGAATTGGCTATGTTGCGGAAAAATCTGGTAAGCGACGATGTATTTTATGCCCGTCTTTACGCCGCAATTAAAAAGATTGCAGAAAGTCAAGGCTACACCATGGTACTGAACTTACAGCAGGGCGAAGCAATTATCTGGTACAGCCCGACTGTCGATATTACGGAAACTGTTATCCGAGAGCTTAGTTCAAACTGATATGACCAAGCCTGCGTCTGTTACCCCGATGATGCAGCAATATCTCTCATAAAGGCACAATATAAAGATACGGTGCTCGCCTTGGCGATTTTTATGAGATGTTCAATGACGATGCAATCGAGGGTGAGTAAGCTGCTCAATTTAACGCTGACTCAGCGGACGGTAGCCCCATGTGCGGCATTCCCTACCATGCCTCGCGTATTTGCATTGCACGCCTGTTGCGCGCCGGAAAAATTGCCATTTGTGAGCAAGTTTCGGATGTCGTGCCGGGAGAACTGACGGAGCGGAAGATTGTAGAAGTAATTACTCCCGGTACCGCAACTGGCGAGGTATTTCCTGAGCAAGGAGCAAAATAATTATCTTGCCGCTGTTTATTGTACTCCGAAAGAAATACCTGCGGCGAGGGTTACGGATGCGTTTGTCGGCTTTGCGTATATTGACGTCAGTACGGGAGAATTTTTGCTACATCTTTCCCACGGTCGGCTTTTCTGCCGCGCAGTTCAAAAAAGAGCTTGGTCGTGTGCAGCCGCGGGAAATTCTTATTCAAATGTCGCTTGCCGATTCGGTACCGGTCTTAAAATCATTGTGCGGAGAGTATCCGCAGATGCTGCAAAAACCTCTATCCGGACTGGCATTTTTCCGCCGCGTCCGCCGAAAAGAGGCTTTGCGCGTGCTTTGGTACCGAAAACTCTAAAATCCTTTGCGCTAACCGCTCTTCACCCGAATTACCGCCGCGGGACTCCTGTTGCAGTATTTGGATCAAACAATCGGCGCGGCGCTGCCCCATATCACGGGCATACGGGTCTACCGCGACTCCGATTTTGTGATGATGGATGATGCTACCCGCAAAAACCTTGAGCTCCTCCAAAACCTGCATGACAACACGAGCGCTTTTTACCCCTGTTTGAGAGCCGTCAATTACACCAAAAACGGCAATGGGGACGCGCCTGTTACGCCAATGGCTCTATCACCCGCTGCGAACCGCTGAGGAAATAAACGCACGGCTCGATAAAACCGCGCTGCTGTTCCGCAACGAAAAAGCGCTCGCTGCCGTGCGGAACACCCTTGCGGCAGTGCTCGATATACACCGGCTTACCGGCAGGATTGCCATGCAGCGGGCGCACGGAAAGGACTGCTGGCAATTTGCACAGAGCCTGAAAGCCTGTATCGAACTTGCCCGGCTGAGCAAAGCCGGCGGTCTCTTTTTTACAGCTGCCGCAGAAGCTGCATGATGACATGGAGCGGCTGTATACGCTCTTGGATAAGAGCATTGCCGAAGATTGCCCGATCGTCTTGAGCGACGGTGGGTTGATTAAGCAGGGCTGGTCACAAAAAGCTGGATGAACTGCGCGATACAGAGGATAATGCCAATAAACTTTGGAAACCCTATCTGGAAAAAGAGCGCGAAAAATCGGGCATCAAAAATTTAAAGATCAAATACAATCGATTGAGGCGGCTATTTTCTTGAGGTAACCCACGGCAGTCTTAAAACTGTGGACATCCCTCAGCATTTTTATCAGACGGCGCTCGCTGACAACCGCCGACCGCTTTACAACGGAGGCTTTAAGTAAACTTGAAACAAAGCTGAACGATGTCGGCGAAAAATATCATCGCGTGCGAAAAAGAACTGTTTCTTGCAGTACGATGCGGAAGTATTCAAGAGCATCGAGCTTTTGCACCCTCGCAAAAGAAATTGCAGAATGGATGTGCTGCAATCCTTTTAGCCTATACAGCGGCGGTTCATGCGTGGGTAAAGCCTGAGTTTTCCACCGATGGGCTTTTGGACATCCGCGAAGGTCGGCACCCGTTGTGGAAAATCATCTGCCAACGGAGAATTCTGCACTCAATAGCACTAACGCTTTCTTCCGCCGCCGCTTCGGACATTCCTTCCTTTGCACTCATCACGGGTCCTAATATGGCGGGGAAAAAGTACTCTTACGGCAAACCGCCCTCATTACGCTGCTTGCGCAGGTCGTCTCTTTGTTCCGGCGGAAAAAGCGTTTGCTCGCTCGGTAGACTGCATTTTTGTCGGGGTGAGGCGCCAGCGATAACCTCGCCCGCGGGGAATCGACTTTCCCTTGTCGAAATGACCGAAACCATATATATCCTGCGCAATGCCTCGGTGAACAGCCTCGTTATCATGGACGAAATCGGTAGGGGGAACTTCCACGGGGACGGTCTTTCAATCGCGCGGGCGGTGAGTGAATACCTCTTGCAGTACCATCGGTGCAAAAACACTCTTTGCAACCCATTACCACGAGCTGGCGCAGCTTGTTTCACCCGCAGCTGCAAAAACTGTGTTTGGATGTGCTGGAAAACTGAAGGAAAAATCGTATTTTTAAAAGAAGGTTATTGAAGGGATTGCTGCCCTCCTACGGCGTACACGTTGCGGAGCTGGCAGGGGCTGCCAGAAGCGGTCATACAGCGGGCAGCGGAGCTACTGAACGCACAGGTAGCCGGCGCTGCCATGCCTGTGGACTTTACCGTGCCGGAAAAGAAAAAGGGGGCTCCAGATCTCTTTAGCGATGAAGAAATGATTATCAATGAAATTCTTTCTACTAACACCGATGAAACCACTCCAATCCAAAGCGTTGCACGCGATCAGCCGCTGGAAAAGCACTCTTTGCCGGTAATTAAAAATAGAGTCAACGCATCAAAGTGCAGCGATGTTTACGGTAATGAGGAATGTCCGTGTTGCTTATTACCGTGCGAGTTTTACAAAATATGATCTTAGGGGCGCCTTTCAAAAAGCTCAAGGTGAATAATTTTGAGAGATGCCCAACAGCGACAAAAGCCAGTATTTTTGAGATAGAGCTATGCTGTTATGTTTTTGCCGTGCGCGGCTTTCATCTTGATGAAGTACGGCGGACGCGATCCAGTAAGCACAGATATGCGTATGCTGTTTTGATGTTTACCGTACTCTTTTATCGTTCCTAATAAAAAGAAAGAGGCTTGGACATCTCTAAAAGTTCCAGTTCAGATTTTTAGAGATGTCTCATCAGCAAAAGCTGATAACGAGTTTTAATTTAAGCCTTTACGGTATAATGACTTAAATTAAAAATATCGCAAATTACATCTAAGGGGTAACTTCTAAGTGAGTGCTAGAAGTTTCCTACTACTGTAACACCACTACGGTGTGCTATTGAGATTACGAGAGTGAAAAATGGCAACAGGACAGACCGAAAGGAAAATTGGTCCGCCGATTCGGATCAAATATTTTTGAGAATCCTAAGTACAGCAAGTTATTGGATCGAAAGCCGAACGCTCCGGGAAAAGAACGCGGCGCTAAACGGCGTGGAAAACTCTCCGTTTACGGCGAACAGTTAAAGAAAAACAGAAATTCCGTTTTGCGTATGGAATGTCGGAGCGTCAGTTCAGTAATCTGTTCCAAGCATTTAGATGTCTGGCGTTACCGGTGACAATATGCTCTCCTTGATGGAACAGCGGTTTGGATAATACCATTTATCGCATGGGGTTTTGCGGTAAGCCGCGCTCAGGCGCGGACAGATGGTTTCTCATGCTTATTTCTTGCTAAACGGTAAACCGGCAAATATCCCGTCCATGAGGGTTAAAGTCGGCGATGTTATCACAACAAAAGATAAGAAAGAGCTTCCAAAAATCTTATCCGGCACGACTTAAGCGCCGTACAAGGCACAAAGGGCAGATGGCTTTCCGTCAATGATGAAAATTTATCCGCAACGGTAACAGCACTTCCCTCCTGCTGATATTCAACCGGTTGGAAATATCCAGTACGTCGTTGAATTCTATTCTCGAGTAGTACATACCGGTTTCGCGAAAAACCGAAATTTTTAGAGACAGATAGAACTGTAATAAATTCACTGTTTACAAAAGGCTTCCTAATATGTGCGTATGCGCATAAGCGGGAAGCCTTTTGTAGTTTACTCTGACATGCGCAGAATTACATTTGCCTCAGTATTTCGATTAAGGATAACGAAGCTGCAACTCTGTCCGAGCCGCTATACCAGTGCATGCACCATTTTTATGATTTCTATCTGATAAGGGGTGAGTTTTATAAGGTCATGCGTGATACTCTGTATATCGATTTGCTTTGAATTATAAATTGGCTCCTTCTGTCACCAAATACTCTACCGAAACGCCGAGCGCTGATGCGATTTTAACAGCTGTTTCTACATTCGGCAAAACCCCACGAGCGTCTATATATGATAAAAATGTACTGTTACTGATCCCTACTTCCGCCGAGAGTTCTTTTTACGAGTAATCCTTTATATTCAATCTCTTGTCTAAGCCTATCTTTGAAAACTCATAGCCGCAAGATATCATAATCTTGTTGTTAAATGCTGACAACATCAAAATCTTATTTAATATTTATTGAAAACATCAAGATATTGATGTTGAAAAGCCTAAAGAGGAGGAGTCTAATGTCTCTATGGGATATCGTGACTGATGTGGGGCTTTTAGGGTGCTCTGCTGCTGATTGGTCAATTTTTAAGAGCCAAAGTCAAGTTTTTTCAGTCCATTTGTAATGCCGCTTCATTGATCAGCGGTTTTATCGGTTTGGCGCTCGGACCGAGCGGTTTCCATATATTACCGTTCTCAGCCCAATTAACAAAGTATGCCGGTGTGCTTATCGCGGTTGTGTTTGCTGCTACACCTATTGAGGGATAAACCTATTTCCAAGAATGAGATAAAAAGGGGTGAGGCGGTTTCTTTTATCAAAAATACAGGGAATCCTTATGCTACCAGTATGCACCTGGTATGGCTTTTTAGCGCTGGGTATTCTCAATAAGATTTGGTACGGACTAAACGACGGTTTCGGTTTGCTGATGGCAACCGGTTTCTACGGCAGCACGGAACTGCCGCTGCTGTTGGTGCAATTTATAAAGAGCATGGGTATCCTGAGTTTTTCGATTTGGCAGATGTGTCTGCGACTGTCGGATTAGTCGGCGGTATTGTGCTTGGTATGGTTCTTATCAACTGGGGGAACACGAAAAAGGTTAGCCACGAATTATGTTGAATCGCCGAAGCAGCTTCCTGAACATATTCGTACAGGTCTTATCCCTGAAAGTCAGCAAAAAGTGCTGGAAAAATCACTATTTCGAATATGTCATTGGATCCGCTTGCTTTCCATCTTGGAATTATCATGGTAGCTACTATGTTGGGTAAATGGTTCTCAGTTATGGTTAAAAAGTCAGATTAGCTGGCTCTCCATTTCCCGAATTCGTTTCCGCATTGATCTTCGGTTATATCATGCAATTCTTTTTAGAAAAACTGGCGCTACAAAAATATGTCGATCGGTATACCGTACAACGAATCAGCAGCGCTGCAACGGACTTATTGGTTATATCCGCAATCGTCGGCTTAAAACTTAATGTTATTGCCGAAAATTTTGGTCCCCTTTTAATTAGCTTTGCCTTTGGTCTTATCCTCAATATCGCGTGGTTCATCTACGTTGGTAAATATACTTCTTCTAAAGATTGGTTTGAGCGAGCTGTATGAATTACGGTCGTGCAAACGGTGTTATTGCAACGGGCGTATTGCTCAGCAGAGTGGTTGACCCTGATCAAAAATCTCGTGGTTTGGAAGATACCGGTATAACTGACTTGCTGAACAGACCTATTGCCATTGCTTTACAAGCATTGCCTCCCATCTTTATTGCGCTGGGTGGCGCCTATCCGATGTATACGACATTGGTTATGTGGGCAGGTTTTATTGTGTTAACAGTTGTTGCCTTAGCATTTAAGTGGTGGACACCGGAAAAATACAGTATTCAAAAAGAATAGGGCAGAGTTATGAATTACGATATAATGCATTTTTGAAGCTCTTGGGAAAGAAGCTGAGTTTTTAAAAGAATATAACGGAAGAACTGAAAAGAAAAGGCTCATTGCCTGCTTCTTTTACATCGTTGATTACACCGTTGACTATCCAAGAGTGCCTGAAAGAAAATACGGTTGATTTACCCCGATATCATTACGACGAAAACACATTCAAAGTTGCCGGATGTGTATGTTAATAACGGAATTAAAAAGCGTTAGTACACGAAGTGCAGGGTATGATCATTTTGAACATTTGCAATACAAAATTAACTCTAGCAAGTCTAAAGAGAATACTGTATCGATGCCGTTACTCAAACTGCAATAAAATTTCTTTCATTGTACAGCGGCTAATTTGAATGAATATTCATATAACACAGAAAAGGTGTTTGAAAGGAAAAAATACCAAATCTTTTTATGGAATTGGGAAAAGAACAGGGTTGCTACCGTGTACGGGGTTGGAAAAATCGGAAAACAGGGTGTATGAAGACCTCAAAGCAAATGGTTTGACTGTTCAGCAGTGGATATTCGCGAAAATGAGCTAAAAGCAGCTGCCGGAATATAAAAATTGTCATTTTATGGATCGGTGACACCGCTATTGCAAATTCAGATATATTGATCAACGTGATGAATCTAACAAAAAGATAAAAATAGCAGATTTTATAATGAGGCTATTTTGATGAAAAAATATCTTTTCAGGCAAAAAGCCGTTGATTTTTATCAATGTTATGAGAGGAGAAATTGCTCCCGAGCGACATTACTGAAGCTGTATAGAGGGAAAAATTACCGGTATCGCGGGTTGATGTGATTCAGCCAAGAGGCTGAATTACGGATTACTTGCGTGCAAACGATTTTACAGGATGCCGTAATGAGAATATTTTTGCGTATAGGAAATTATTGATGAAGCGCTGTCAAGGAAAATCGAACTTCTATGTCAGCCCCATCAGGTTTTTAATTCGGATATAGCAGCAAGACTAAAAGCCGCTGAAGCGATGAATCATGTCGTATTTTGGTTGAATAACGTGTAAGGATCACCCTGAAGAAACAGTCACCGTATTATAAATAATAGTGTATTTTTAATATGGTATGAGCTTCCTGTGCAGCGTATTTCGTGACAGGAAACCCTCTGGTCTGATATACTTTAACAGTAATCCTGTTCGGAAACTTCGGTTTCTGGAACAGGTTACCTGAATACGATGCGTGAACTCATACGCCCTGTCCGACAGACAGATTATCGAATAGAGTCTATTCTAAGTATTGATTTTTCAAAGATATAAAAAGATTAAACTCATCGTTACCGCGACGGCGGAAGCAAGCTTTCATGCCCTTAAAACTCGATTTGTCCCAGCCTAATGGATACGCTGATTAATCCCGTCGTAAAGACGACGGAGGTCAGCATGAGTTTTTCGGCTTGGAAAGTCGATTTTGGAGTCAACCAAGAGTCGATACCGGACGCACCGATCATGCCGTACAGTAAGAATGTTACTCCACCGATAACGTCGCCAGGAATAGTACGGATAACTGCTGCAAGCGGGCTGATAGCAGCCCATCAGTATAGAAATTGCCGCAGCGCCTCCGATAACGTACACGCTGTACACACCGGTAACCGTCCCCATAACGCCGATGTTTTCTCCGTATGTTGTCGTAGGTACACCGCCGACCATACCCGAAAGCGCAGTAGAAAAAGTTATCGCGCGAAGATGGTACAGGTGCAAAACCTGGGTCTTTAATAGGGTCGCGTTTAATAATATCTGATGTAACCACCTGATGGCTGATATGTTCACTTGTAATAACCAGCAGCACCGGCAGCATGGTTAAAATTGCTTTGATATCAAATTTTGGGCAATTGAAAGTGAGAGGGTAAAAATCCCGCTTCTCTAATCGGGTCAAAAGTCTACCAATCCGAAAAGACGGAAGCCGATGTCCGGCGATAATTGCGATCAGGATTGGAATGGTGGAAAAGAAACCTCTAAATAACGCTGATCCGAATACCGCAACGCCAAGCGTTATAAAGAACACCGTGATATCCGCCGTAGTAACGTTATCAGTCATATATAGCCTCGATATTGCCGCCGCGGACGGTAAGCCCAACCAGTTCAAACCCGATGAGCGCAACTACGGAACCCATTGCTGCAGGCGGGAGAATAATATCGATCCATGATGATCCGAACTTATAGATAATCAGCGCAATTAGACAGCCGAGCGGTCCCGTTACTACGAAAGCGCCGAGCGCATATTGGAACCCCATACTGGATATAATCAGACCGGCAGGGACCTAAAAACGCAAAAACTGGAGCCTAAATAGGCGGGCGCTTTCCCTTTCCGATAAGAATGAAAAGCAGCGTTCTGACACCGTTCATAAGCAGCACTATTCCCGGATCAATCTGGAAAATGATGGGAACTAGCACCGATGCGCCAAACATTGCGAATGTATGCTGCAAACTCAGCGGAAGAAAAAGACTTGCCGGAACTTTTTCATCTACCTGATGGATTTTTCATTAAAGCCTCATTACAACCTATTGAAATAAAAACCATTAAAATTGAGCAGTTAAGAAGTATCAGGACTATGATATGATACTTGCTCAAAAATTTTTACAGTATAGCATTTTTAGCATTTCTGGCTCAAGAGTGATAGTTTATCAGAATTTTCAATCAGCATTGTGCGTTTAATCGTTTTTCTTCTTAAAAATGAGTGATGATAGGGTTTCCAAAATCTTTGTCTTCGATGTGGGTGTAAATTTGGGTGGTTGCGATACTCGCACGACCGAGGAGGCACTGTACGGATCGGAGATCGGCGCCTCCTGCGAGCAGATGGGTTGCATACGAATGGCGGATGTGTGGATTTTGTGCTAACGCCGCTCAATTGTTCAATTTCCTGCAATCGTTTCCAAATACCTTTCACGAGGTAAGCTGTTCGCCGTGATGATTTAAAAATACCGCGCCGGTGGTTTTCGGTATTTTCGCGGTGCGCCGGTTTCTAGAAAGGGCGGGCTGTTTTTATATGAACATTCAGACGTAGCTTCTGCCTGCAGCCCCTGAACGGGATGATGCGCTCCTTTCCGCCCTGCCGTGAACTTTCAGCAGCTGCTCGTTAAAGAAAATATCTTCCAGCGAAAGCGTTACCGCTTCGCTTACCCGTCAGCCCCCGCCGAGTAGATGAGTTCAAACAGCGCTCGGTCGCGAATACTCGTCTCAGCGTATCCAGCGGAATGGCGGCTAAAAAGCTTGTCTACTTCATCGGGCTCGAGCGCCCGCGGCAAAATTTTTCTCGCGGCGGGACTTCCCAGCTGTTCTGCGGGATTATCGGCGCGGACGTTTTCCAGCTGCAAAAAGCGGTAAAAAGAGCGGAGCGCCGCCGATCTTTTGCAAAGCGTCCTCCCTGTTACCCCTTCTTCCGCCCGTGCAAGAATAAAACCGATACGGTCATCTTGCGAAGCGTCTTCGATAAGGCGCTCCACCCAAGCTGCTGCTGAAAGAGCCACGTGTATTGAGATATGTGTTTAGCAGTCAGCTGCCTGCGCCTCCGCTGAGATTAAATACCCATAAAATGCCCGTAATTGTATTTCTGTCATCATAATTTACTCAGGATAAGGCACAGATCTCCTTTTTGAAAAATAGACGGACGATCTGCGTTGTCGCTTAACAAAAACAGTCCTCGACGTACAGCAAGTACGCCTGCGGGTATTTTTGTACGCTCTAGCATCTGTCTCGCCTTTTTCAAAAAGGCTAACGGAAAGATTGTTTTTAATAGCCAGTGGAGCTATTATTCTACTACTGGAACCATCGCCTTTCGAGGAGGTTCTGATACTAGTATCTTTCTTTTTGTGCGAAATTTCGGACAAAAATTTTCGCACACTTTATTTTTAGAAGAAAGGTAATCGCACCAGATAGATAAATCAAAATCGCAGAATAATTGAGGCTGTGAGACCATTTGAACCGCGAAGAGGTTCAACTCTGGTTGAACAGCCCTAATTATTCTGCGGGGCTGTTAAAAAATAGTCTGATGCGATTACCTTTTATTTCGTATGTACGCCGGCACATCCAAATCGGTATTGGCGTCGGGGAGCTGCACACGGATAGGCTGCCGCGGAATTTCGGATTTTTCTGGTTCGAGAGAAGCGCATAGGCGGCATAACCGGCATACCAGCATTTCGCGGACCGAGACCGGGTAGGCTTGGTTGTTGCGGTGTTTGCAGCTTTGCCCATTCGCTTGCCGAAATAAAATCATTTTGTAAAAACGACGTATGGAGCGGTTCAGACTGGGCAGCTGTCCCCGCGGGCTGTCCCTGCTTCTGAAGTATACCCTGAACAGTATCCGTGTCGGTCAGGAAAAGTCTGTTGCAATTACGGTAACGGTGATTTTATCTTTCATCGCTTCATCGGTTTCATCAACGGTTATACCGTGAATGGTTTCCACATCGGGATGAGCGTTTGCCGTAACGATTTCCATAATATCGTTGACTTCTACGGTAGAAAGCATCTCCGCTGCAGATATTAACCAGCATCCGCGTTGCGCGCTTCAATATGAGAATCCTCCAAAAGCGAGGTTGTTGATGGCATTTGTTGCTGCATCAACTGCGCGGTTTTCTCCCGAACCGAGTACCAACGCCCATCAACGCATCACCTTGACCTGCCATTGTGGAACGGACATCCGCAAAATCGATATTGACCAATCCATTTTTTGTAATAATATCCGCAATGCCCTGCACTGCACGGCGCAGCACATCATCTGCCATAACAAAAGCATCTTTTATCGTCTGCTTGCTGTCTACAAGGTTTAATAAATGTTGATTGGGAATGACAACCAGCGTATCGACGTTTTGCCGAGTTTTTCAATTCCCTGCTTCAGCGGTGCACTCTTTGCGCGTGACTTTCAAAAAGCAAAATGGCTTTGTAACAACGCCGACCGTTAAGGCTCCTTGGTCGCGGGCTATCTTTGCGATAACCGGTGCAGAACCGGTACCGGTGCCGCCTCCCATACCAGCGGTGATAAAGACCATGTGTGCGCCGCGTACCGCATTCGCAATAATTTCGGTATCTTCCATGGCGGCTTTTCGCCGACTTCAGGGTTTCCCCTGCGCCGAGTCCTCCGGTTAACTGGAGCCGATTGCCAATTTCATCGGCGCTTTTGAATAGTTGAGCGCCTGCACATCGGTATTTGCATGATAAAATCGACGTACTGTATGTTGCACTCCAACATCCTATTAACTGCATTGGAACCGCCTCCGCCGGCGCCGATTACTTTAATAACGGTGGGATTAACTCGGTAACAGTTCATTTTGCTGCATCACTTGATAATCCATATATGTTCCTCCCTTTCTCTATTAAAAATAGATTTTTCCAAAAGTCTTTAATTTTTGCTGACAATTTTACCTGACTCTGCTTTCCGCTTTTTTTGTTTCTTCACCGGAAGCCGCTCGCTGTTTGTACTGAGATAAAATCAGACCGAGCACGGCAGCAAATTCGGGGCTGCGATATTCTCCGGTTAAACCGCCGAAAGTTCCCGGAATACCTAACCGGACAGCTGGCGTACCGAAGATTTCGAGGCAAGTTCCGTAGCGCCCGCATAAGCGAACTGCCGCCGCAGAGGATGACATTGCCTGCAAATCGGTTTGAAAGCGGTTACAGGGCGCTATCTTATCCTTTATCATGGTAAAAAATTTCCGCCATTCGGGCTTGCAGAATATCGCATATATCCGCTTTTTCTATCTGTATCGACGCCCGTCCCCCGAGCGGAAATCAGTACGGATTTATTATCTTCCAAAAAGCGGCTGCCAGCAGCAAACCGTCGGTTATCTTCACCTTTTCCGCGGTTTCGGTCGAAAGCCCTTTTGCAATAGCTAAATCGTTTGTTGCATGACCTCCGCCTATGGGCAGTACTGCCGTAAGTATCGGCGCTCCGCCGGACATAACCACAATATCGGTGGTGCCGCCGCCGATATCGATAAGCACCGAACCCAGCTCCTGTTCTTCCTGCGTCATAACGGATTCTACGGCGGCCAAACCGTGATACATCGGTGTATCAACATGTAAATTGGCACGTTTAACACAGTCTACGATATTTTTGATGCAGGTAACCGATCCGGTGATAATATGCACCTCGGCTTCGATGCGCACACCGATGACATTATGCGGATCCACAATACCGCGTTGGTCGTCAACGATATATGATTGAGGAATAACATGCATGACGCGCCTATCCATCGGAATAACAACTGCCCGTGCAGCTTCTATAACGCGGTCGATGTCCTGCTGGTCTATTTCGCGGTTTCCTTTGCCCTTATCGGTAACTGCGACAATACCGCGGGAATTGATTCCTTCAATATGGGTGCCGCCGATGCCAGTGATGCAGCGAGTAATTTCCACGCCGGACATCATCTCCGCCGCCTCCACCGCTTCATGGATACCCTGTACGGTTTTTCGATATTGACAACTGTTCCTTTTCGTAAGCCCTCAGAAATGCCGGTACCCACGCCGATAATTTGCAGAACACCTGTTTCCATTTTTCAGCGACAACAGCTCTGATTGCGCTGGTACCTATATCCAATCCAACTATGATATCACTCATTGGCTTCACACTCTTAAACGGTAGGAAGCAGTTCCTGCCCGTACATCCAACTCCTCAATCTCCGCAGTCAGACCAAATTTCTGTATGACATCCAATGCCAACATCATATACCGCAATCGTTCCTCATTCAATGTACTGTCGGTACGTACTTTAACTTGCGTTTGTACCGGATAGAGAATGAGGTCGAAACCGCCGTATTTTTCTGTTCAATCTTTATTTCGGAGATTTCGCTGGAGTAAGACCGGATCTGCAAGAGATCCAGCTGTTTAAACAGCGGTACAAGCTGCTTATGCACTTTTCATTCCCGCCCGTATTGTCTGAAAAGGAAAGACCGCTGATAACGGGCATTTGTTGCGAACCTGTCTCTGAGGCTGCTTTAAATACAGTTCCCGTTTTGTCTATTTCCATCGAGATAGTGCGACCGCCGACTGTTGCAAGCAGTATGCCGACCGGCTTCCGCTCGATTATTTCAATCAGTACCGTGTTAGGATATTTTTAACGACCCGAGTCTCCGCAACGAGCGGATAGCTTGCGACTCGATGCAACAACACATCTTTTATCAATCTTGCCCCCATTTTTCTGTTCCGGTTAGACCGACTGCTTTTTAACTCCGCTTCGTAGAATGTTGTTGATTCCTAAAAACTTGTATTTTTTTGCCGTTGTATTAAAAGGCAAAATAAAAAGATGATAAACGGAGTATCCTGCTAAAAACAACAGCATCGCTAAAATAGAGATTTTAAGGAGATGCTTTCCTTTTGTTTTTTTACCGGTTTGAGGAGATGGACGCGATTCGGGATATACGTGGTTTTGTAAACCGATAATATCAGACATGAGAAGCCCTCCTTGAATAACTTGAAACATTGATAATCAGTCCGCATAGACAAAGACTGGTAATGAGCGAAGATCCTCCAAATGAGAAAAAGGGAGTGGAATACCGGTCGCGGGCAGTAGGCGGACAACGACCCCTAAGTTTAAAAAAGATTGAAGAACGATTGAGGATGCGGCGCCGAATGCAACACATAACAACCGAAGCGGCTGTTGGATGAAAAGGCAATTAGATAGGCTACCGCAGTAAATGCAAGTAAAAGCGCAAGGTATCCGCATACTCCTAAAAAGCCCATTTCTTCCGCCCATGCGACAAAAATAAAATCGGAATATATTTCGGGGAACGCTCGAAATTTTATGCACCCGTTCCCAATTCCCTGTACTGTACAGCCCGCTGCTGGCAAAGCGCTTTCGAGGGCGGCATTAATTTGGTACCCCGTATCGAGCGGATCGCTATCGGGGGAGATAAACGCAAGACGCGCTTCATCCGGTAGGTGGAAGTAACAACCATAAGGACTGAGCAGGGGATTGTAACAATCAATCCTTTCAAAAACCACAAGAGCGGTCCTCCTGCGGCAAAAAACATCACCATAAAGATGAGCATCAAAACGCACTCGAAAAATCATTTTTCTAGAAATACCAAAAGACAAAAATCGCTGTGATAAAAACGGCGGCAAGATGGCAATTAACGGTGCATCGAGTTGATCCGCTTTTTATCAAAAAGTTAGCAAGAAAGACAATGAGCAACAACTTGATAAATTCCGACGGCTGCAAACCAAAAGTTTCCGATAGAAATCCAACGGTTAGCGCCATTTCGCGGAGCGGCAATCCCCGGAATAAAGGAGTAATAAAAATAAAACCGGCTATCACAAGATAGGGGAGAAGTTTGCGTAAGCGCTCAAAGCTAAAAAATGAAAAATGAGACCGGCGCTTCCCTGCAAGAAGATTGCGGAATTGCCGGACGACGAAATACGAAGAATCATCAAAAACGTTCGGCGTAATGTAGGGAACCTGAATAGAGTACCGCAATCCCGATCCCAACCATGATGAGGACAAAGCAAGATAAAGGGAAAAACTGTACCGGTCGCGATTGATATCGACGGTAATCGTATGCTGCATCATACCCGCTCCTTTTTGCAGAATCGGTTCAAACTGCTCCAGTTCAAGGCTGCGGGATCCTTTCAGGAATACAAAATCATTCCGCTTTAACAGACTGTCTCAAAGCGCTCCTCAGTTTGCTCGCCTCAGCTTCCGTAAAGCAAAAAAACAGGTTTGGCAGAAGTGTTCTTCTGTTCATCAGCTGCCGCACACATCTCTGTGCCGAAAAACAGCGCGTCGGCGTCGGAAGCCAAGGGCAGCTGCACATACGGCGCGGTGCGCTTCGCAGATTCTGCCCCCAGCTCCTTCATCGAGGCAAGGACATAAATCTTTTTACCGCGTACTGCAACATTCGCACACACTGCAAGCCCTGCGTGCATAGAATCGGGATTGGCATTATAACAATCGAGCAGGGTACGTTACCGGTCCGTGGATAATCTGCGACCTGCCGAAGAGGGCTTGCATCTGTTCGATACCCGCTTTTTATCAACTGCGCTGGAATGCTGCGGTATTCCGCAACGGCAATGCAGCACAAGCATTTTTGTACATTATGGATGCCCGGAAGCGGCAGATGGATGCTTTCTCCTTTATACCGTATCTCCGCGCCGGAAAGTCCGTGGAGGGTATAGGAACCGGGTGAAGCGCCGTAGGTATATATTTTCCCATGCGGTACTTCCGTTAAAAAGCCGTATACTCATCCTGAACGGGAACGAAGCCAGCTGAATTATTATCAAAATAGGAAAAATCTGTTTTTCTCGTGTGCAATCGCGTCCTTGAGCCAAGAATACCAATATGAGCGGTGCCGATATTGGTAATCACAGCGATGTCCGGTTTAGAACCGCGGCAAGCTCCGCAATTTCACCCCTGCCGATTCATACCGAGCTCCAAAAATGCCAACTTCATGTTCTTTTGTGACGGTAAAAACCGACAGCGGCAAACCCGTTTCGGAATTGAGGTTGCCTTCATTTTTACGGTGCGGTATTGCTGCGCAAAGATGGCAGCAAGTAGTTCCTTTCGTCGTTGTTTTTACCGTTTGAACCGGTTACCCCCTGATTTTAAGAAGCTGTGGGAATTGTTCTAAATAGGCGGCTGCAGCGGTCTGCAATGCTTTCAGCGTATGCTCAACGCGGATACAGACTGCCTGATATTTTTGACACAGGGCGAGAATCTGTTGGGTGTTTGCGTGGACGTTGAGGTACGTTGCATCGGTAAGGACGCCGATCGCTCCGTGTTCCAAGGCTTGTTCGATATAGCGGTGTCCGTCCTGCTGCGTACCCGCAGTGGAATAAACAGCGCATGATCGGCTACTGTTCTGCTGTCCGTGGTAACAGAGTCAAAACCTTGATAATGAGCATAATTGCAAATAAATGTTCCTGCAACAGCCGTGCAGAGTGCCTCCCAACCCAACAGCATGACGCTATCCTCTTTTTCCTTATCTGAGGAGATGCGGATAATCTGAGAGGAGTCCGCCTTGCGCATATCCAATTCTTCTACTGCAATCTTTTTCTATCCGCTGCGGTAGTGAGAGAATGGAAATAGCTGAGATTTTTTTCGTTTGTTTTCCGCAATCAAGCGGTTCTGTTCATCGTTATATGCGTTTACTTCACGTTCAAGTGCATTATACGCATGAGCTTGTCTCACGGTAAAGAAGAATAAAGCCGGAATACTCACGGTAAGGGATTAAAGCTAACAGGTGTTTCATCAGTTACGACCTCCTCAAAGAGAGCTTTTTGATAACGCGGGAGCCGGGCACTGCGGGACGGCGCATTACAGGCAGTCTCTTCGGCGGAGGGACCAACCGGTTTTTTTAGTAAGCAACGCTGCACGGGGCACGCCTCCACAGGTACATATCGGCATTTCAGGCGGGCAAATACAGCTTTTTGCAAGGTCTCTAAAAAGTTTAACAATGCGGTCTTCCAGCGAATGAAAGGAAATAACGCCCATTTTACCCTCTGTCGCAAGACACGCAAATGCTTTTTCCAATAAGCGCGGCAGCCGATCAAAGCTCGCTGTTGACGGCAATCCTCAACGCTTGGAATGTCTTTTGTTGCAGGGTGTATGGGACCGTGCCTAAAACGGGCAGGAACCGCATGGAACACGGTTTCGCTCACTGCCGCGCTTCCGTAAAGGGCGCTTTTTCCCGTTCTGCAACAATCGCGCGGGCAATGGGGCGCGAAAAGCGTTCTTCCGCAGAGAGGTGAAGTAAATCCGCCAATTTTTCGCTGTAGGTATTTACAATATCGGCGGCTGTCAGCGATTCATTCGGATTGATACGCATATCGAGCGGTTCGTCCGCACTAAAAAGAAAAGCCGCGTTTTGATTCCATATAATGGAAAAGAGAAAATGCCGAGATCAAACAGGATGAGCAGAAGCGCAGCGCTATCTTGAGGGTATTGATCAAAAAAATCATCAGACCAGCCTAAAAAAACTGCATACGGCTTCCAAATGCGGCAAGCCGCACTTTTTGCCTTTGCTTGAATGGCAGGGGTCGGCGTCGATACCGATAACTTTCAGCTGCGGGAAGCGGGTTAAAAACGCTTCACTATGACCGCGCTTCGCCTAAGGTTCCGTCGATAAGCAGCGGGTCGGGTGTTTCCGGAGCAAGCAACTGAAGACATTCTTGTAATAAAAACGGGTGTGTGTACAAAAATTCATACATATTAAAAACGAATAATTCCCAAGTCCTCGCTCGCTTGATGGAAATCCGCCTCGCTTCCCTCCAGATAAGCCCGATATTCATCCGCATTCCACAATTCGAGATAACGGTTGATGCCTAATAGCACGCAGTCTTTTTTTCGAGCTGCGCGTATTCACGTAAACTTTGGGGGAATTGAAACACGTCCCGCCTTATCAATGTCTATTTCCTGCGCCGGAGCGATAAGTCTGCGCAGTACAAGACGTGAATTTGCCTGAAACAATGAAGCCGATTGCATCACTTTTTTTCGGAGAGCAATGCCCATTCTTCAGGAGGAAATATCCACAGACAGCGGTCAATGCCACGGGTAATGACTACTTGCGAACCCGGCAGTAAACAGCGCAATTTTGCAGGAAACATAATACGTCCCTTTTCATCAAGCGTATTATTATACTCTCCTGAAAACACACTTTTTCCACTTTTACCTACTTTCCTCCACTTTTTCCCCATTTGCTTTTTATTTTACCGGTAAAATGATAAATGTCAATGCTCTTTCTGCCGATATTATGGGGCGTTCCAATCAGATATTTTTATATATTCTCGGAAAAATTGGAACAAAACTTGTCCTCAACCGATGTACTCAGGACGTACATCGGTCGAGAGGGCTACTCGGGATGTATAACAGTCGAAAGATGGTTCAAATGGTCTGGCAATCGATAATTCTGCGAACTTTGATTTCTTTGTTTGATGTATTTACCTTATCTTCTAACATCAACATATCCCGACGCTTTGCGGCGGGTATTAAACCCTTCGCACGAATAAACTACATGAAATTTTTAGATAAAATTTCATACAAGAGGAGCGTAACCACATCGGATACTAATGATGCAATGCGCGCTCTAGCTATAAAACTGAAAATACGGTACACTTGTTTTATACTCAAATTTTCTTACCATGCTGGAGAGACTTTATGAAAAATACGGACATCAGTCAATTTTGTATTTTGTAGTAATCCTTGTTATTGCAGTCTGCAGTGCGTTAGCTTTCAGTGTAATACAAGCAAAATCCTATACCGAAAGCACTTTCTATAGAAGTGTTCCGCTTATGCTGGAAGCTTCAAGTTCGGATTTGCAGACAAACCTTGCAGTAGGCTTAGCGCTTTCACAAGACCTCGCGGAAGATACGCGCCTGCTCGATTGGTTTAATAATTACGAAAAAGATAACGAAACCGGTTCTAAGGTGGTAGAAGACCTTATTACGCTGAGCAAGGACGAACGATTTGCCGCCAGCTTTGCTGCATCGAAATTAACTGGGAATTACTATGTTGTTGATAGTAATCAACAACTGAAAAACGACAATGAACGAAACCGATGATGCATGGTTCTTTACGATGATGAAAAAGTCCGCAAACATTATTTTTACAGTGTCGATTATAATAAGACGCTCAATGATACCAATTTTTGGGTTGACGTAAAAATGTTTAACGCAGCGGGAGAAGCCATCGGATTTGCCGGTATGGCAGTTAATTTGAAAAACGATTGCAAAAATGAATAAATCGCTGCCAAGTCCGCAAACATGGATCGGTGTTATCGATAGTAACGGTACAGTATCGCTTTGTTCAAATGCCGATTTTATCAATAAAAAACTCGGTAACGTCGTCGGGACTCTTTCAGATTTGACAGGGTATAGTGGGCTTCAATATTATGACGACGCTTCACTTGGCAAGGTGATCGTTGCAAAAAGCAGCTCGCTACGTTGCCGTATTATGCTATTATAGCAATTCCGGCAGAAGATTTTTATTCCGCCTGTGGTATCAATTTTTAAGCTATTCGCTTGTATGGACTGCGGTTCTTCTGGTACTCATTATTATAGTCAATCAGTTTATGCTCCGTTATTTATTCGGGCGGTTTATCACACTGCACACGGTCTTTAATAAGGTTGCGGAAGGTGATTTTTACGGTGCAAGCGGTGGTACATTCAGACGAGCTTGGGGTTATTGCGTCATCAATGAATAATGCAATAGACAAAATTCGGGCTTCCTTTTTCGGTCATTATCGATGCGGCAAAAATATGCAGACGGTGAGTCAGACCTTATCCTCGCGGATCGTGGATTCTGCGGCAGCGCTGAATCAGATAACTGGGAATATTGAAACTGTAAAAAGAGAGTAATGGTACAGCATCGGGAAGTGAGTGAAGCCGCTGCAAAAGATTGATGCTATTACGCAAACGATGGCGAGTCTTGATTCTAACATTGACAATCAGGCAGAAAGCATCTCCGGCTCATCGCACACAATGGAAGAAATCGTAAAGAATATTCAAGTTGTGCAGGAACGGGCGAAAAAGAACCTGCAATCGATTAAAACCCTTGAAAAAAACCACGCATACCGGTAAAGAAACCGTCGCAATGGTCGTTGAGGTAACAAAAAGTAGTCACGGAGCAATCGGAAGGTCTGCTCGATGCGATTACGGTTATTCAAAATACCGCAAGTCAAACGAATCTCCTTGCAATGAATGCCGCAATCGAGGCAGCGCGTGCCGGAGAAGCCGGAAAAAGGTTTTGCAGTTGTCGCCGATGAAATACGGAAGTTGGCGGAGGAGTCGGGCGCGCAAAGGTACCAGCATCACGAAAGTGTTGGAAGAGCTTAAACATAAAATCGAAAGCCCTCAACGGTGCAGGACCCTCGTAGCGGAACAGTTTGAAAAAATCAGCGCGATGATGGACTTTTATTTATCGGCAGGAAGACGGCATGATCCGTACTATGAAGGAGCAAATGCAGGGGCGGTGAAGAAGTTTTGAATGTCATTAACGGAATGAATGCCATAACTGCAAAGGTTAAAGACGATTCAAGCGGAATACTTGCAGAAAGCTGACAATATGTCCGCCGGTATTCAAAAAAACTTGCTGATTTATCGAAGATTATTACACAGAGTATGGCAGAAATGGCGGCAGGAGTAACAGCGATCAACAAAGCAATGCAGGAAGTCAATACTATTGCGTTGAACAATCAGAAAAAGCGCAGCGAACGTTACCGGAGAAATCGAAAAGTTCAAAGTATAAGCCGCAGCTCAAGCCGAGCGCCCGTGTGCCTAAAGCGGGCGCTTGGATACCAACCGGTAGCGTAAGGAGCATACATGGGAAGTTTCTTGATAGCATTTAATGCGGTTATGCCGGTGGTCCTCTTAGTTGTTTTCGGTTATTTCCTGAAACAGCACGAATATTTCAACAAGGCAACAATTACTCAGTTAAATAAGCTATGTTTTGATTTACTGCTCCCTATTGTTACTTTTAATAATATCAGAAGAACAAATATTAATGAAGTGTTCGATTTGCGTTTTGTTCTGTGCATGCCGCAGGAAGTATTTTTAACTGCTATCTTCTTGCTTGTTGTCATTGTACCTTTTTTTGAAAAAAAGATAAAAAAAGCAAGGCGTTATGATACAGGGAGCATTTAGAAGTAATTTTGTGATGCTCGGTATCCCGCTGTCTTCCTATATTGCGGGAGAAAGCAGCGCAGTGTTGGCATCGATGCTGATTGTGGTTATTGTTCCTATTTTTAATGCGGCAGCGGTTGTCATATTTTTCGATCTATGGCGGCGGCACTGTCAATAAAAAGAAATTGATAATGGATGTATTAAGGAATCACATGGTTATTGCTTCCGGTTTAGGAATTATTATGTCCTTGCTGCATCCTCCTATTCCGCATTTTTAGATAAGTCATTGACGGATATCGGCAAAGTAGGCAGTGTGTTTCCTATTATCGTACTGGGGCAATGCTCGATTTTTTTCGAAAGTTTCGGTAAATTTTAAAAATTTGTTGATTACCGTTGCGGGTAAGCTCATCGGCGTACGCGTTGATTTTTATTACACTGGCTGTTTATCTGGGATTTCGCACCCATGAGATTGTGGCGCTCATCGCTCTTTACGGTTCTCCTACAGCTGTTATTTCGGCGGTCATGGCTGAACAACTGGGCTGTGATCATGAACTGGCAGCCCAAGTTGTTATTTTCTCGACGGTAATGTCGTGTGTTACTATTTTCGGTATTGTCTTCGTACTGAGTTTTTTTGAAAGTAATATAAGGCTCTCTTTCTCAGCTGCCGCATGAACCGCACGCCCCGCAGGTACTGCACGGACTGCTAGTAAGCGGTGAGCGTACGCCGAATACTTGCCGTTCAAAGGCTTGTCCTGTCGGTGTTACTGCAAGTCCTCCTTGGGCGGTTTCGCGGAGCGCTGCCGGAAGTCCGTCGCCGACTCGTTTAAGGGCTTCTATCGTTTCGTCTACAGGAATGGCGCTTTTAATGCCCTGCAAGCGCCAGTTCCGCAGCGGTAAAGGCGAGCGTAACGCCCGAAGCATTGCGTTTAATGCAGGGGAATTTCTACGAGTCCGGCGACGGGATCGCATACCAGCCCTAAGACACACTTGAGCGCTATTGCCACGGCATGAGCTGCCATCTCCGGTGCGCCGCCTAAGAGTTCCACAATACAGTACCGCAGCCATCGCAGACGCAGTACCGCACTCAGCTTGGCAGCCGCCGGAAGCGCCTGCAATCGACGCCTTATTCGCTACAACCATACCGATCGCTCCAGCGGTAAAACAGCGAAAGCACCGCTTCTTTTTGCGGAATGCCGCGTATTTTTTTATCAAAGCGCCTAATGCGCCGGGTAAGATACCGCAGGAACCAGCGGTAGGCGTCGCAACAATTTTCCCCATTGCTGCATTGATTTCCGACACTGCCATTGCCATCTGAATTGCGTTTGACATAAGGTCTCCGCACAGGTGGTTGCGCTTCCGCGATCGTCTGTTTGAGCCGGTATGCATCGCCGCCAGTTAATCCGCTCGTAGATTTAACGCCCGGTTTACTGCCATTCTCAATGCCTCAAGCATCGCCGCCAAGTTTTCTTCCATCCGCTTTATCAGCGCTTCTTCCGGCTGTTCAAGCTGCGCCGCTTGATCTTCCAATACAATCTCCTGATACGCTTCTGCTGCGCTTCCGCTGTTGTATATAATTCTTTGATTGATTCGTAACTGCGCATTACGCTCTCCTCTTGCACTATGATACGCTGTTGTTAAAATGGTCTGATAAAAATAACCTTGGTAACACCGGGTATCTTTTCGATAGCGGTTTGTAAATTTTCATCAAGGGAGCGTCCGTCAACCTGTAACGTCATGATTGCGGTTCCTCCTCTTTTTGTCTCTTGCAAGGTTGAAGTTGTAGACATTGAGTTTATACTGCGCCATCAGCGTTGTTACGGCGGCGATCATCCCCGGTATATCATCGTGCACTACAATAACGGTTGGGGATTGCCCTGTTATTTTTACTTCTCTGCCGTCTATATGGTTAATAACAATATTACCGCCGCCAACGGAAGCTCCTTGGACACAGACCGTTCTGCCGTCCGCCGCAGTTAAGGTAATTTCAGCTGTATTCGGGTGAGCGTCGGGGATAACCGTCGGTTCAAAGGTAATGTCAAGCCGCTTTCTTTTGCTATTTTAAAGGCTGTTTCTGATGCGCTCATCATCAGTCTGCATCCCCATAATCCCAGCTGCAAGCGCTCGATCCGTTCCGTGCCCCTTATACGTCTGTGCAAAAGAGCCATGCAGTCTGATATATGCCTTGACTGCCGGTTCCCCCAGCAGCAGCCTGCTCATCAACCCAATCCGTACCGCTCCGGCTGTATGAGAGCTCGAAGGTCCAATCATAATTGGTCCGATTATATCAAATACATTCATTGCCTCATCCTTCTTTTTGCTTATTATAACCGAGAATGCGTAATAAAAAGGGAAGTACTCCATAATTCTTCATTAGACTCATGGAGTGTTCGGTATGTTTACCTTAAATAAGTGCAGCTTACTCTAGGGCATCTTTTAAAAACTCAAGTATAGATTTTTAGATGATACCTATAGTGGAAAAATACAGTAAAAAAATGCTTGAAACAGCAAAGTTTTTATATATAATGAGCCTATTGTAACGGAGAAGTTTTTGCAGCAAAGTGTATTTTGGAAAAGACGGTTTATGTTTTTTCATGCGACCGATGTTCAGGATGTTGCCGCTATGATCCGGGATTTGTGTATTTATCTCCCGCGATCTTCAAAAATTTGCAGACATGGGCATCGTTGGAACGGGCGGTATTTATTCAAAAAAATATTGCCGATGGGTACTCAAGGAGATGGGTACGAGTATCTTTGCTTAAAAAGAACTTCCAAATTACGATTGTATTTTATGGGATAACGGCTGTATTGCATATAATTATCTACTTTTTCAATGTTCTTCGTATCCGTTTTGGGATTATTTACTTGAAAATGAGCAGCGTTGGAATGTAAATGCCCGTAGCTGTTCGGGAATAAATCGCGGTAAATGGTATTCTGCGGAAGAGATTCAAGGATTTCTTGATACTGCAAAACAATTTCCTGTCATTCGACGAAGAAGAACCGGCGAAAGTGGAAATTTCACCGAAAAAATAGAGGAGTGTATGCGGGTACATTTTTGGGGCGTTCGCGGCTCGATTGCAACCCCGTTGAGCGCAGCGCAAATTCAAGCTAAAATTTCTGCGGTCGTTCAACGGATAACCGAAAAAGACATTACCGATCAAGATGCTCGGGAACGGTTTCTTTGCTTCATTACCGCCATGGCTCTTTGGAACTATCGGTGGAAATACTACTTGCGTTGAGGTTGAAACCGAACAAGGTGAGCATATCATTTTTGACGCAGGCACCGGCATTCGTGAGCTGGGCATTAATTTGCAAAAATCGCTTTGATTATTTTGATCGTCCGCAAATCTATCATCTTTTTCACCCATTTTTCATTGGGATCATATTCAGGGGCTGCCCTTTTTCGGTCCGGCGTATGATTCGCGGAATACCATTATCATATATAGTACCCGCCCTAAGATGCGGGAATTTTTAGAAGAACAGATGAAGTAGTCGTACTTCCCAATTACCATGTTCGGAAAAAGGTGGGTTTACCGCAAAATTTGAATTCCGATGTATTGCTCCTGATGAGCCGTACATCCACATCGGCAATGCGCAGATAGGCTGGCATCGTGTGCGTCATCCGGGCGGTTGTGTTGCATATTCAATTTTAGATAATCAAAAAAAGATCATTTTTTTCAACCGATACGGAACTTCGTCCTCAAGACTTTGAAAAACGATGCTAATATTGCATTTTACCGTGATGTGGATTTGTTGATTATCGATGCCCAGTACACGATGACCGATTCCATCGAAAAATAGGCTGGGGGCATTCTACCTTTTCACTCGCTATCGATTTTGCAACTTCGTGGGGTATTAAAAAAATTAGCGCTTTTTCCATCATGAACCGACCTATAACGATAAAAAAAGATTCTAGCGATAGAATCAAGCGCACAACATTACTGTAACTATATTGACACCGGTGTGCTTGAAATATTCAGCGCTGTTGAAAGGAACGGATCTGTATTTATGAACGATGAACAGCCGGTGTATCAATTTTTCCGATTCCGAACTCAAAGCGCTTATTGCTTTTTTTGAGACAACGTACTCCACTCCCCGATGAGCTGTATTCGTTTAATGTTTTTGCTGAGAAACATATTTATAGGAATCTTACCATCGGCGAAGCGGAACAGCTCTATGGCAATCGATAGTAAAATGATAGTATATAGTAATTGATAGTATATTGAAGACACTATGATACCTCTGTTTAATGATGATTGTGCCGATATGTCTCTTTCTTGTTGCAGCGGCTGCCATTGTTTATACACCCGCTTCTTTTGCCAAAAACCCCAGTCGAACAGCTTTTACTATTAAAACGCGGCGCCTCGGTGCGGGCAATTACAGCCGATTTAAAAACTGCGGGACTGATTCGGTTTGAGTATCCGACATACCTGTACTTCCGGCTTGTGAATAACCCGATTAAGGCAGGAACTTACAAACTTTCACCGGCGTGGTCGATACGAACCCTCTCTGCCTATTTACAGGCAGGGAAACAGGAGCTGATTAAGGTTACGGTGCCGGAGGGCTTAACGCCTCGAAAAACAGCAGCGATTTTGGAAGAACGGCAGGTCGTTACTGCCGATGCTTTTCTTGCCGCAGCAGAAAATCCTACCCTGTTGCAGTACCTACGGAATCACCGGTAATTCTGCAGAAGCTTTCTGTTTCCGGACACCTATTTTTGCCTATACCGAAACGGCAGCGCACGTCGTAACAACCATGCTGGATAATTTCTTCCATAAAACTGCCGCAATTCCTCACTTTCCGCACGATCCCGCTGAGCAATACGAGGCAGTTATTTTAGCCAGCATTATAGAGCGGGAGTATCGTGCCGGAAGAAGCTACCAAAAATCGCCGGTGTTTTTCAAATCGGCTGAAAAATCGGCATGGGGCTGCAATCATGCGCGACCGTCGAATATATTTTAACCGAAGTACAGCATAAGCCCCACCCTGAACGCCTGTTGAACAGGGATTTGGAAATAGATCATCCATATAATACCTATAAATGGCGGGGACTTCCTCCGGGACCGATTTCCAATCCGGGGCTTACAGCCTTGTATGCCGCCTGCAATCCCGAAAAAGCAATTACCTCTACTTCCGATTGGAAGATGCGGAAATCGGTACGCACGTGTTTAGCCGAAATTTAACGGAACATACACAGGCGGGCGCAATTATTCTCAAACGGGCTGCAGGGGCGTTAACCGCAATGGCAAAAGTTACCACCGAAACGATCGACGCGGTTAATAATCATACCGATTTAGTTTCGCTCGTCGAAAAATTACACACATTTGGAAAAAAACGCGGTCATGATTGGTGGGGCTGCTGTCCCTTTCACAGCGAAAAAAACCCCATCTTTTCATGTTATTCCTGATAAAAAATGTATTACTGTTTCGGCTGCGGTGCAGGCGGCTCGACTATCAAGTTCTTCATGGAGATGGAAAAACTGTCCTTTATCGAAGCGGTGGAAGCGCTTGCAAAAGCGAGCCGGCATTCCCGTTGTATATGCTGGAAAGGAAGCTACAGTCCCGCGCCAGAAGATTCGTTCAAAGAATCAGCGCTTGAATTATACAAAAGAGTGAGTGGAACTTTCCATTATTTTCTCCTGCATACGCCGGAAGGCGCCGCCGCGCTCCGCTATCTGGAAGGACGGTCTGTGAGCGCTGAAATGATCGAGCAGTTCAACCTCGGTTATGCACCGGCTGACCGCTTATGGCTTTTTAAAATTTTTTTTGCGAACAAAGGGGTATTCGGCGGAGTTCTTGGCAAAAGTCGGGTCTGTTTTCTAAGAATCACCCCGAAGTTTCTTTTTTTCAAAGCGGATTATGTTTCCCATTTGTAACCGGCACGGTCAGCCGGTTGCTTTCGGCGGGCGCATTTTTGGAAGGCGACGGTCCAAAGTACCTTAACACTGGTGATTTACCCCAGTATAAAAAAAGGTGAAACGCTTTTTGCTTTTTCTCAAGCGCTTGCCCAAATTAGAAAAGAAAAAACTGTTATTTTTTTGTGAAGGCTATATGGACGTTATCGCCTTTCACCAAGCAGGTATTACCAATGCCGTCGCTCCGTTGGGTACTGCATTAACAGAAGAACAGGTCAAGCTCATTCAATCCTTTGCCGACACCATCATCCTTTCTTTCGATTCCGATTTGGCAGGACAACAGGCGACATACAAGGCGATTAAGCTCTGCCGCGCCGGACACTTACAGGTGCGGGTGCTGATGATAAAGGATGGGAAAAGATCCTGCCGAGATACTGGCGCGTAAAGGCGCCGAACGCTTGACGGAACTGGTTAAAAATGCTATATTGGATAGTGATTATCTTGTTCAAATTGCCGTTGGGCGGTTTGATGTGGTGAGTCCCGAAGGAAAGGCTCAAGCAGCGTCTTTTTCTATTCCCCTATATTGAGGTGTTGGAATCCGATATTCAAAAAGAGTCAACAATACATAAGTTTTTCGGCGGACTTGGGGTATAAGCTCAAAAAGCGTTATTTACTGATTATATACAGTATGACCAAAAACAAGAACGGGTACCGCCTGCACGAAAAAGTGAAACACAAAAGCGCACTGCGCTTAAAATGACTGCGGAGCTGAGGATTGTGCTTGCAGTAGCTGCAAACCCTCATCTCTTTAAAAATGCGGTCGGAGTTGACTTCCGATGACTTTGAGGATCCTGCTGCAGAGGATTTGTTTATTGTATTAGAAGAATGTTATCGCGCCGATGCAAATACGTACGACAGCTTATTAGCGCATTGTCCTTCCGAAACGTTGAAGGATGCCGTAAGCGGTGCAATTATTAAAGGTGAATTTGCAGAAAATCCTGAAAAACTGGTGTATGATGGTATCTACTATATTAAACAAAATGCTTTACAGCGGCAAAAGGAGCTCATAATCCGTAAATTGCAAGCAGTGCGTGCAAACGGTCATGTTGACGATATTCGGCATACCAATGACCTGCTCAGTGAGAAACTGCATATCGACAGAGTGCTTGCAGAATTAAAGGAAACGACATAAATGATAGATATCTCTGAAGATCCTATTGTTATAAAGTTAATTGCCCATGCGAAAAGAACGTAAGACCTTAACATGGGATGAACTAACCGATTTGTTGCCTGAAAAAAATGACCTCATCCGAAACTGTGATGGATGAAATTCTTGATCTGCTGGAACAGGAGCAGATACAGGTCGTTGATGATGTTTCTGAAGAAGCCGATGATATGTTCGCAGATGAGCTTGACGAAGTAGAGCTTGAAAGCGAAGAGCAGCTGTTTGAAGAGGCTGAGTTTGAACCCGGAAATGACTCCGAATTTTCAAAACCCGAAGAAACGCATAAGAAACTTTTGAATAACGATAGAGAAGCAATCGTTGACGACCCTATTAAACTCTATTTGCGTGATATCGGCAAGGAAAATTTGCTGACAGCCGAGCAGGAAGTTATTCTGTCAAAAAGCGATGGAAGACGGGGAGAATATCATCAAAAGTGCGATAAAGAACTCAGGGGTGCTGATTTCCGAAGTTCAGATGATCGCCCAAAAAGCTTTTTGCTAAAATCAGTTCTTCAGAGAACAATAAACCGCGTAAGGAATTGAGCTATGAAGACGCCGAAAAAAACGGCTCCGCCAAGCATACGGCGAACAGTTAAAACCCATCTATTCCGATATAAAGGCTATATCCTCTTAAAAAAGAAACTGTACGATAAAGAGACACTCACCAGTTTTTGGATGATGAAGATCTGCAAAAAACGCGGAAGAAGATTCTGAATTATTTACAAAAATCGAATTTCAAACTGAAGAAATTGAAAAATTTCGGATCATTTTTTTGAGGCGGCAAAAAGATACGGGAGTACCGGCGGCGGCGTGAAAAGAAACAACGTCAGCTCGGCATACGGGCGTACTCCGACTTACGAAAGCTTGGAAAGCGGCTCGCTATTCCTCGTGAACGGCAGAAGCTGGAAGAAGAGCTCGGTATGACGGCAAACGATATCCGCGATATTTATACGCATATTCAAACGCTCATCCGTAAAGTGCGAAAAATCGAGTATGATTTTGAAGCGCCGACCGAAGATATTATTGCGCTTGCAAAAGAAATCCGGCACGGTCATGCAATGCTCAAAAAGCAAAGGATAAACTGATTAACGCAAACTTACGCTTGGTTGTGTCAATCGCCAAAAAGTACACCAATAGAGGACTGCACTTTTTCGATCTGGTGCAAGAAGGCAATATCGGCTTAATCAAGGCGGTTGAAAAATTTGAGTACCGTAAAGGCTATAAGTTTTCGACATATGCGACATGGTGGATACGGCAGGCGATTACGCGCTCAATCTCCGATCAGGCGCGGACAATCCGTGTTCCGGTGCACATGATAGAACAGATCAACAAGGTTACCCGCGAATCGCGGCAGCTGATGCAGAAGTTTGGCAGGGAGCCTACCGACGAAGAAATCGCCGCGCAGCTCGGCTGGAATGTCGAGCGGGTTAAGCAAGTCAAAAATGTTGCGCGCGAACCTATTTCGCTGGAAACGCCGATAGGAGAGGAAGAAGATTCTTCGCTCGGCGATTTTATCGAAGATAAAGATGTCGAAAAATCCGTCTAACTTGACAGAGTATATTCTGCTGCAAGAACAGCTGCGCGGCGTGTTGTCGTGCCTGCCGCTGCGAGAGCAAGAGGTGCTCAAGATGCGGTTTGGTCTTGACGAGGGCTATGCGCTGACCTTGGAAGAGGTTGGTTTGTATTTTAACGTAACGCGTGAGCGTATCCGTCAAATTGAAGCAAAGGCATTACGCAGATTGCGGCATCCTAAACAGAGTTGCAAATTAAAAAGATTATTTGGATACATAGGGGAGTAAGAGACAATGGTTACAGCGGAAATTTTTGATAAACTGCGTGAATTACAGGATATTCTTGCACGGAAGAATCAGCTTGATAGTGAGATTTTAGAAGCGCCCTCGACTGTTGGTCAAGCAAGAAGAGCTGTTGGCACAGTATAAAAACGAATTATATTAGAAAGAATACCGATGACGAGGCAATACGACAAACCATCAGCGCATTGAAAGCAGAGCTGTTTGAAACCGAACAGAAACGTGAACACGCCGAGAAGCGGAATGGATAGTATTACCACGCAACGGGAATACGATGCCCTCGATCGCGAAATTCAGGATGCTACCAAAAAAGAGGCTGAGCTTCGCAAGGAAATCCTGAAAAACGAGACCACCCATAAGCGTCTTGATGAAGAGATTAAAAATGAAGAAGCGCTGATTAAGCAGCAGGAACAGGAGCTTGATGAGCGAAAGGCAATGATTGAAAAAGAGATTGCCGAAAAGAAAAAACGAACTCGCTGAACTTGCTGGAAGGGGAGCAGCGGATTGCGCCCAATTTGGATAGCGATACGCTGTTTAAGTTCGATCGTATTATCAAAAACAAGCAAGGTATCGGTATCGTTCCCGTTCAAGGAAAATGTCTGTATGGGCTGCCATATGATTTTATCAGCTCAATTTGCTATTGAAGTGCGGGAAGGAAAAAAATATCATGTACTGCCCGTATTGCAGCCGAATTCTATATTATCAGGAAAGCGATCAGGATTCCGCTGAGGATATGATCTTTGACGATATGGATATGGGCAGTTTAGCCGATTTGGATGATCTCGTCTGACTATGATGAAGGGAGTCGGACAATAGCGAAGATTAAGGTGTAAGAGGATAGAGAGCCGGTAACCGCCGTGATTACGGAGGAAAGTCCGGACTCCTTCGGAGATGATGCCGGCTAACGGTACGGGCGCTTGTGTTGTAAAAATGCAGGCGACAGACAGCGCAACAGAAAAATAAAACCGCCGGCAAAAACGGTAAGGGTGAAAAAGGCGGGGTAAGAGCCCACCGCGCTTTCGGTAACGAAGCGGCAGTGCAAGCCTCATCAGGAGCAAAATTGAATAGTAAAGGATATCCGATCCTTTATTTACGGGTTGATTGCGGAAATTGTTGCAGTAATGCAGCAATAAGATAGATGGTTACCCTGTTCGCAGACAGAATCCGGCTTACGGCTCTCTATTTTTATTTATACGGATTACGGATAGATTCCGTCGTGAAGGACATTAATGAGAAACGTATGAAAAAGGTACCACGGTAAGACACAACATTCTCAAAACAGCATATCGGAAGATATGCCGTTCTTATTTTGTGTATTGCACTTATCGTAGCCGGTGCACTTTTTCTTTTTACCGTTTATCGGGCGCGTTATTTCCGTGTGCCGTCGATGCGTTCGGTGTATAGCTATTGGGAAAAATAAAGATTATGCGGGAGTGTACGCCAAGACCGCTCAAATTTTTAGAAAAGCGCCCGATGGATGGAACGGCGCTTGCGCTACACGGTTTTGCAGCGTATTACCTTTTTGCCGAGCAAACCGATTTATCCGTTGGTGCGGATTATCTTACCGCAGCTATCGTGCATCTGCGCCGCGCCCTGTATCTAACGAAAGATAAAGATATCCCTAAGATCGCCTATGTGCTTGGAAAGGCATATTATCAACAAGGGTATTACTATGCCGACCTCGCCGTGAAGTACTTGGATGAGGCATACGCTGGCGGTATTGAGGCAAGCGATTTGTCGGAGTTCCGCGGTATGGCGGCTTTTTATTGGGAGATACCGATAAGGCGATAGAAGCGTTTACGCAAGCGCTTGCGGTAAACCCGTCCGACTTCGTGTTGTATGCCGTAGCGGAAAATTATAAAAAAGAAGCGGCGATATACAAAATGCAAAGCTCTATCTTTTTGAAACGATTAAAAAGACCGGTAATGCTGTGTTGGAGGTGCGCTGCAGAAATCAGCTCGGATTGCTCTTTTTAGAGGAGCATAAACTGGATGAGGCGTTGGAGCAGTTCAAACTCGTACTTGAAAAAGACGTAAACTCTGCGGATGCACATTACGGTATCGGGTTAATCTATGAGATGCAGGGGATATGATTAAGGCGCGCTATGAGTGGCGCACTGCGATACGGCTTAATCCCACACATACGGAAACGCGTGTAAAATTAAAATATAAAAATAGAATTGAGCAGCTCTAGAAACTGATATTTTTAGAGGTTCGCAATAGGAGGAATTCATACTATGGGCTTTTTTAAAAAAATTTTCTGCCGATATAGGTATCGATTTGGGAACCTGTAATACTGTTATCTATATAAAAAGGAAAAAGGTATCGTCGTTAATGAACCGTCGGTTGTTGCCGTAGAACGCGGAACAAAATCGGTTGTAGCGGTAGGCGCCGACGCTAAACGAATGTTATGGAGAACACCGGGCAACATCATCGCTATTAGACCACTGAAAGACGGTGTTATTGCCGACAAAGATACGACGGAGAAAATGATCCGTTATTTTATTTCTAAAAATATTACCACGTCATAGGCTCATTAAGCCGCGCGTGGTTATCGGTATTCCGAGCTGTATCACCGATGTAGAAAGCAGTGCGGTGTACGACAGTGCATTAAAAGCAGGCGCCGGTAGCGTCGAAGTGCTGGAAGAATCGCGCGCGGCAGCAATCGGCGCCAATATTCCGATTACTGAACCAGCCGGTAACATGGTATGCGACATCGGCGGCGGCACAACCGAAGTATCGGTTATCTCGTTGCTCGGTATGGTTGTTACTAATGCCATTCGCGTCGGCGGCGATGAATTTGATCAAGCTATCATTAAACACATCCGCTCCGTGCATAACCTCATTATCGGTGAACAGACCGCCGAGCGCCTTAAAATTGAAATCGGTAACGCATTCCCGGAAAAAAATATGGAACGGGTGGAAATTAAGGGAACTGATGTTATTACCGGACTTCCCCGTCGCCTCGAAATCGATTCGGTAGAAGTACGCGAGGCTTTGAGGGAACCCATTACTCAGATTGTAGAAGAAATAAAAGCAACGCTTTGCGCAGACGCCGCCGGAACTGGCTGCTGATATTGTAGAGCGGGGCATCGTTATGACCGGAGGAGGCTCCCGTTGAAAGGGTTACCGAAGCTGATCTCGAAAGAAACACACGTTCCGGTCATACTCGCGGAAAATCCTATGGACTGTGTGGCTATCGGAGCCGGTTTATACTATGATGTGTATAAGGATATGTCGGGAAACCGTAGTTTATACGAAAACTTGAACCGCTAATACAATGAAAAAGAAAAATTTTCATTTAAAATAAAGCTCGATATTTTTGTTGATCTTGCTGCTTATCGTATCGTCGGTGTTGCTGACGTTCTCAGGTGGTCGCTTTATCATCGATTTTAAGTCGGTCGGTTTTTCGGTGGCTGCAGGGACGGAAAATGCCGTTCATTCGGTATCGTCATTTGTGACGGACACGGTGTCGGCTGTGCGGGAGCTTGCGGAGCTTCGTTCGAAGTATCTGGAATTGACTGAAAAACTCAGCGATTATGAGCTATTGCAGCGGTCAAATGCTGACATACGCCGCGAAAAACAGGGAGTTAAAGGAATTACTCGGTTTTTGCGGATATGATTGCCTATAAAAATATTCCGGCACAGGTGGTCGGATTTGATCCCGATAACCTCTATTCCGGCATTATCATTAACCGCGGTTCAAAGCATGGCGTGCGCAAGAATATGCCGGTATTGGCGCTTTCAAGGCACCAATGTCGGTTTGCTGGAAAAATCGTACAAAACCGGTCGCGATAGCAGCATGATCATCCCGCTCTATGATTACCAATGTTATATTGCCGCTCCGTTCAAACAACAAAACATCGGGGGTTGATCAACGGACAGGGCGCAGCCGATCTTCCGCTCATTATGAAGTATGTACAAAAACGAGCAAAAGACGAAATCGCTATCGGCGATAAAAATCCTTTGCCTCGGGAGAAAAATAATCTGTTTCTAAAGACAGTCCCATCGGTATTGTAACCGGCATTAAGGTACATGATTATGAAACGTATCTTGAGTTAGCGGTACAGCCGATTATCGATTTCTCTCGGCTCGACTATGTATTTGTATTAAACTTATCGGGTTCCGATGGGGAGGCGGCTCAGTGAGAAAACTTATTCTGTGGGCGATTGCAGCTGCCTTTTTACTCGGTGTGTTTGAAACGGCAATTTTGTCCCATATTCAGTTATTACCGGCATTACCAGATTTAATTTTTAATTCTTGTAGTGTATATTGCACTGTATAATGGAACCGTTGCCGGTGTTACGGCGGGTTTTTTCCGGACTAATTTTTGATTTTCTTTTCATTGGCGCCGATGGGGCTTCATTCTTTTGTATTTACCGTACTCGGATTCCTTTATGGAATGTTGTACGGAAAGTATAATGTGCGGCGCTTCTTTTTCCATTCATGCTTGGTCTTTCTGCTACTTTCCTAAAGATGGGCGTTTTATTCCTATTAAAACTGTTGTTCGGGCAAAGTATTCAGGTGTATAGTCTGTTTGCAGTCTCCTTTTGGATTGAAGTTGCGGAAAAATGCGCTCTGTGCGCCGCTGTTATTTATGTTGTTTGGTTTTATTTCCGAACGCGTTTGAAATAAAGGGAGCTCTGAGTTCCATGTATGCGCAGGATTTTCAACAAGTTGATAAGCGGCTGAAATTTTTAGCGTTTTTGTGTTTTGTATTCTCATCATCTACCTTTTTAGATTATTTTCGATGCAGATTGTTCAAGGCGATCAGTTTAGAAAAACAGTCTCAAACCATATCCCAGCGTTCTGAACGCATTCCCTGCACAGCGCGGAGAAATCTTTGACCGCAATGCAAATATACCGATGGTGCTTAACACCAATACATTCGCCGTCCTCGGTAACGCCGGGAGAAGTTCCGAAAAATCATTTTCGACGGTTATCGCTCGTCTTGCTAATATTCTTCAAATTCCCGTTGCTGATATCGAAAAAGAAATTGCCGACAAAGCGTAGTTCCTTTCAGAGTATTGAGATACGTTCTAATCTTCCTTACGAAGTCATTACTTCTCTTGCAGAAAAATATCGACGAATTGCCGGGGTTTCGTGGCATTCAAAGCCGGTACGCAACTATGTTGAAACGGGGTCGTTTTCTCTATTCTCGGCTATGTCGGTGATATAACCAAAGAAGAACTTAAGGCGTTTTTATAACAAGGGCTATACGGCGAATACTTCAATCGGTAAAGCTGGTATCGAAAAATATTATGATGAGTGGTTACGAGGCGAGGACGGCAGCGAATACCGTACGGTTGATGCGCGGGGGCGTTTAATCGAAAAACAATACTGCATTTACTCCCCCTAAAATGGGCAATAATCTTATTTTAACTATCGACCGAAAAAATTCAAAAATTGGCGGAAGATGCACTCGGTCAGCGTATCGGGGCTGCCGTAGTACTAAAAGCCCGCAACGGGAGAAATCCTTGCGCTTGTTTCGTACCCTTCTTTTGATTCCAATCTTTTTGAATGATAGCGGAAACGAGATGCATGCACAGGTGTTGCATGATCCCCGTAATCCGCTTTTTGAACAGAGCGGTAAATGCGAGCTATCCTCCCGCTTCGACATTTTAAAAATCGCTATGTCTACTGCAATTCTGGCAGAGAAGCGTTTTTCCTCCTGAAAAAGTGCAGTGTACCGGTAAAAATAGAATACGGTAATCACTTATTCCGCTGTCATCAACGTTCAGGACACGGGTATCTTGATTTACGCAATGCGCTTGCACAATCCTGCGATATTTACTATTGACGGTATGTCGCGATAACCTCGGTATCGATAAAATGGTCGATTATGTCCGCGACTTTGGGTACGGTAAGTCCGCCGAAATCGATTTGCGCATGCCAAGCAATCGGGCAGGTACCCAACCCCGTATGGAAGCGAACGAAACTTCCATGAAAAATGGCTTGCGGAGATACGATGAATACGCCATTGGACAGGGATTTATGCTCGCTTCGCCGTTACAAGTTGCAAAATATGGTTGCAATGGTTGTGAACAACGGGGTAATCTATAAGCCGCATTTATTGAAAGAAGTCAGAGCGCCCGATACGAACGAACTTATTTACGAAAAAAGCCGGAGATATTACAGAAAAGCGATATTCAGCCGGATATATTCGCTCAGGTACGGCCTGATATGCGGTATACCATTACAGATGGAACGTCTCAATACCCAATGCGTAATAAAAATTGTGCAGCTTGCCGGAAAAACCGGTACTGCAGAAGTAGGTTTTTCCGATCGATGGCATTCGTGGATGGCGGCGTATGGACCTTACAATGCTCCGGCGGAAGATGCTGTTGTAGTAGTTGTATTGGCTGAAGCGCAGAATACATGGGGAGTGGTGGGCGCCTTATGCGACAAATATCATCTTTCAGGGTATCTTTGCGGATCAAACATATCAGAAGCGCTTGAAGCGCTCGGTGGTAAGAACTTTACCGGCGGTAAGGGTAAGACAAGAATGAACCTGAGACGTGTTACTAATTTTGATTATATGCTTTTTTTAGCGGTAATCGGCTTGTCGATTATCGGTATTCTCTTTATCTATTCTTCCGGAGTTAATTCCGATGGCATATCGATTTCGAAATGAATATATTAAACAGCTTATTTGGGTAGTGTCGGGATTGATTTTTGCTGTTTGCAGTAGCGATATACGATTATACTCAAAATCGCTGATCGCGCTTTATTGGTCTCATATTATTACGATGCTCTTATTGGTGCTATACAAGGCTGTTCGGAAAGACTGTTAGGGCGCACGGAGCTGGATCGGAATTGAGATTTCGGCATACAAATTTCGGGAATTTACAAAAATTATTTATATTTTATTCCTTGCGTGGTATCTATCAAGGTCACAGAATGAGCCTGAATTCCGCAGATTTGTAAAGGCGTTGGTTATTATGTTTTGTACCGATGGGGTTTGATACTGTTGCAGCCGGATCTTGGAACAGCCTCTGTGTATCTCCCTATTTTTGGTCAGCGAGCTTTATAGCCGGTTTTCCGCTTCGATATGTATTCGGTTTATTGAGTACAACACTCTGTACACTTATTTTTACGCTTTTGCCCCTTTGGGAGCGGACTATTTTGCGTAAACCTTGCGGTTAAGGTGTTAGGCAATAAAAATATTACGCTGCTGATTATTTTTCCGTTGTCGGAGCTATGATTATTGCCGCAATAGGATATCTTCTTTTAAAAAACGGTATTATTACTGGATTTGGCTATGTATTCGTCATTTTTCGCCATCGCTTTATCCGGTGCATTGGTTGGGAGTAGAGTCTTAAAAAGACTACCAGATGAAACGGCTGATTATCTTTTTAGATCCTAATAGCGATCCGCTCGGCGCTGGGTGGCATATTCTCCAATCGATGACGGCAATCGGATCAGGGGCAAGCAGGTTTAGGTTTTCTGAAAAGGAACGCAAAAGTCATTATCGCTATTTGCCGGAGCAGAGTACTGATTTTATTTTTCAGTATTTTTATCCGAAGAATGGGGATTTCTCGGTGGTTTTTGGTTTTTCACTATATGCAATCATTTTTACGAATATTCAGCATCATCAAAAAGACAAATGATTTATTCGGTAAACTCATTGCCTCCGGTGTTGTTGGGATGTTCTTTTTCATTTTGTTGTAAATATCGGAATGGTTATGGGCTTTATGCCGATTACCGGTATTCCGCTGTTATTTCTATCTTATGGCGGCTCTTCTTTGTGGACTGCGATGATTGCTACAGGTCTTAGGGATGGGAATCGGTCTGAGACAACTGTAACGTAAAGCCGGAACGCGGTACAACAAAGCGTGAAAAATATGGTTTGCAAAAATCTGTAATGTTATGCTACACTGGCGAAGTAGGAGTTTTGGTAATGACAATACATAACCTAATGGAAGATTTCGTATACAACGAAGTGAATAAAGTCTTTGATACTGCGAAAGAGAAGAATGAGCCGTGGTTTACTTGTAATTGTATGCACGCCGCTTGGATACGGTTTGTTATGTTCTAAACCGTGTTAAACCGCAGTATACGACTTCCGGCAGAGGGATGGCGCATTTTTGCAGATTAATCAAACGGAAAAAATCAACTGCTTGCTGATATTTCGGCATTGGCATTTGAAAGGAATGAAGACCGTTCTCAGTTTCAAGCGCTCCCACACTTCCTCGAGCAAGTATTGCCGTCCGGTCATGTGTTTAATTTTTCCTACCATCACCGGACGTATCTTAGACGGTCAAACATCTCGCCCCTGTTTCTGACCTTCCGTTACCTTTATATTTAGAAGATACGTTAGTAGCGCAAATGAATCATCTGTGGGATAATCCGTATACGATTTCCATCAAGACGCCCGGCACATACACATTTTTACCGTTTCCGTACTTGCATCGGAATTAGGCGAAAAGCGTATTTTTAACTTTTATATTCACGCTGATAGAGAAGGGTATGATTCTATTCACTACCATTTTAAACTCGGGCTTGGTGAGCGATGCTAGCGTAAAGCGAGAGCTTGATGTTGAAAGCTGCCATACTTTACCGGATTTTGTATCTTTTCAGCAGGGGATAAAACTTCGCGAGAGGTTATATATGAAATTGGTTTTTAGGTCCTCCGAGCGGGAAAAGGAACGTTGGCATCGGAGGCTGCGCGATATTACGGCATCCCTCATATTTCGACGTGGGTTCTATGTTTCGCATCGCTATCAAAAATCACACTCCATTAGGAGATCGAAAAATCATCGACTCCGGCTCGCTTGTTGATGATGAAACCACTGCCGCGCTGGTAAAAAGAACGGTTAGAACAGGACGATGCCCGTAATGGTTTTCATTTTTGGACGGCTTTTCCACGTACCATTCGGCAAGCGGAAAATATTAGAGACATTTTGCACTCTCGATGCTGTTATCGATTTTGATATTTCAAATGAGGCTGTCATGCAACGGCTGTCGGGGAGGCGGCTGTGTCCTCTCATAGGAAAGAATTTTCATATTGAATTTATGAAGCCGCTCGTTGAGGGTGTTTGCGATAACTGCAGCGGCACATTGGTCATCCGTGAAGATGATAAACGAGAAGCGATTGTTAAACGGCTCGAAACCTATCGTGAACAAACATTTCCGCTCATCGAGTTTTTATCGCCATAAACACCTTCTTAAAACCTTGGATGCACAACCTGCCCCCGTCGGTGATTTTAGACAACTTTATCCGACTATTTCCGCGTAAGCTCTAAACGTACTTTCGGCTTAGAGCAAAGTGATGACGGGGCTACAACGCATCATAGCAAAAGCCGGTCTATCACAAAGGATAGTTGCGTGAATTATACGCTTGATGACGAAATTGCCGCTATTGCAACCGCACTCGCTCCTGCTGCGCTCGGCATTGTGCGAACATCGAGCGCGGAGCCTCGAATTAGTTTCCCGTTTTTCCCGCCCTCACGCCTTGTTACAGGCAAAGGGGCATTCACTCGTTTACGGCTGGATACACGATGAGGGGGTCAACGTTGATGAGGTTGTGCTCTGCATATATCGCGCGCCGAAAAGCAATACCGGTGAAGATGCCGTTGAAATTATCTGCCACGGCGGGCAGGCGTTGTAAAAACAATTTACCAGCTCTGTATTAAAAACGGATTTCGCGCGGCGGAGCGCGGCGAGTTCACCTTTCGCTCGTTTATACATGGTAAAGCGGATTTAACACGCGGAGGCAGTGCGGGAAATTATCGATTCAAAACGAATACAGCCCAGCAAAAGGCGGCGGGTCGGCTTTTCCGGTACTGTATTTCGCGAAATTGAAACCATCAAAATGGATTTATTGACAGCCCTTGCCGCGCTTGAAGTGGAATTGAATATCCTGAAGACGAAGCAACACTGCGGACAGCTTTTGACGAGGCGCTTCTTCAAAAACCGTTGACGGCGCTGCAACGGCTTTGCCGCTCGTGGCACGCCGAAAAATATATCAGACAGGGGTGCGCCTCGCACTCGCAGGCAAAACAAATGCAGGAAAGTCCTCGCTTTTTAATGCGCGCTGTTAAAAGAAGACCGCGCAATCGTTTTCGACATTCACGGAACGACCCGCGACTGGATTGAGGCGACTCGATTTTGGCGATTCCGGTGCATATTTTTGATACCGCCGACTCCCTGCGCGACGGAGGATGCAATCGAGGCGATTGGGGTGCAGCGCAGCGTTGAGCTGGCATCGGCAGCCGACATTGTACTGTATGCGTCATTGACGGGACATGCCGCCGGCAGAAGAAGACCGTACCTTTATTGACACCGCTTCGCTCATTATCGTGCAAACAAAGGCTGATGCTGGACAACCGGAACCCTCTGCCGGCGGCTTTGCAGCGGTATCCCGCCGTGAGGATAAGCTCTAAAACGGGCGCCGGTCTTGATATGCTCATCGATACAGTGGTCAGCTTGGTTACGGCGGATACCGCGCTGCCGATGCAGGACGCGGGCATCTCGCTCGGTACGGAGCGGCAAAAGGAAGCAGTAACAGCCGCGGTTGACGCAGTACGCCATGCGCTTGACGCAGGACGCAGCGGATGATCCGCTCGATGCCGTCACCAGGATGTAGAGGACGCCGTAAAGCGTATCAGTTATCACCGGCGAAGTACGCCCGACGATATCTTAGATAAAATATTTCGCTTTTGCGTTGCGTAAGGAATGGCTTGATTCATGGAGTGTTTAATACCCTGACACAAGCGTCGTGGTAAGTTGATGTCATATTTTGGCGCGTATACGGTCAAGACATTGAGCGTAAACGGTAGAGGAGTTTTCAGTATGAGTGTTATTTTACAAGCAGAGTCGGTAAAAACTTATTTCACCAAGCCGGTATTAAAGGGTTCTTTTGGAGATTGAAGAGGGAGCCATACTTCGGATTACTCGTACCGAACGGTTCGGGTAAAACGACTTTTTTGAAGATTATTGCAGATTGCTTCGCAACATCAGGCGATATCCGTGTGTGGCAGCCGATCGGTCTTGGAAACAAAGCGTATGGTTTCGTTCTTACCTGATAGAAACCGCTTATATCCGCGGATGACTGCACTGATGCTATTCAATTTTACTGTGATTTTTCGATGACTTTGATCGAATAAGGCGATAGAACCCCTGACTTTATGGAGCTGAGCAAACGCAGACAATTAAAACGATGTCCAAAGGATGATCGAAAAAGATGAATTTAACGCTCACGTTTTCTCGGGCTGCAAAGCTGTTCGTCCTCGATGAGCTGTGTTAGAGAACGGATCCTGCTGCGTGAACGGATTATCAAAAACAATCATTAAAACATGGACAGAAAAACAGTGCGATTATCATCAGCACGCATCTTGTGACAGATGCTGAACACGTGTTTACCGATGTTGCCTTTGCGACGGCGCACCATTTCCGCAGGGAAAGTGGATAGTTGAGGGAAGCGCATCAAAAATCGATGTATCAACTGTATCTCGAAATTTTCGGTTAAGGAGAAACCAAATGAAACGAATTTTCAAATATACCTCTTTCTGCAACGATTACTGAGCATCATTTTAAGCTGTGCTATTATGGTCTGTGATGAGCGTCGTTGAACTGCTCTTTTTAGCTTTTTACAAAGAATATCTTTAATGGATTTTATATATTGTGGTTTGTGCTACCGTGATAGCCTTTAACAGTGATCCCGCTCTTTTGTTTATCCGCTGCAGTAGCGGTTATGCGCGGACGTTACTGTTTACCGATGAAAAGCTATCTTATGCTGACGCTGCCGGTACGTACTGAATGTATCGTACTTGGAAGAATACTCTGCGGTCTTGCCGAACTGGTTATCTGTATGGTTGTCTCAGGGTCTTTTTAATAGCGGTTGGAATAGGCTGGACATATCATTACATCGGTTTTTACCAGTCAGCAGTTTTTCAAGTCGCGGGAGATATTCTTTCACGCTTATTTTTCTTAAAAATGTTCCTCTCATTATATTCATAATCGTAGGGCGCTTTAGTGTCGTTTATATTGATCGGAAATGTTGCGCTTGCCGTTCAAACAGCGATACGTTCATTTAATATTAAACGGATGCGAGGCGTATCGGATAGTTGGTTTTTATTCTTATCTTTACCAGTACGCTCTTTTTGACTGGAAGAATTGAGAGGAATGGCAGGAAGGGCGTTTTGGGGCTCTATTGTCCCATTACCGTATACGGTCTCACTATAATGCAGAGATTGCATCATATCCCAGTATCGTTGTAAATATACCGATTGTTTCGACACTCATCTCCCTTAGTATTGGTATCGCGTGTTTTTGCTTCGGTATGGCTCTTAAAAGAAAAAGGTAGAAGTGTAAGGTGATTGAAAATGTTCCTGCATTATTTTATGAAAGGAGTTACAGATGATAACATATAGTATTTCGTATGTATGTTTGGTTTTACTGATAGTGAGGCGGTATTGCTTGTAAAAGCGCGAAGCTCGGCAGGCTACTGAGCAAACGATGTACCGTGAATGAAAAGGCTAAAGCGGCGGTGGAGACTGAACGACCGGTTTTACAGGTGGTGTTTGATGATAAAGCGCTGGCAGCGCTCGAGTAAGCAAAAGCGACTGCTGTGTATTGTATTGCGATGGGAGCATCGTGAGGCGGTACTATTGTAGACCCGACCGTGATTGTCGGAATGCCGAAAAATCTTAACGACTATGATAGAATTTGAAGCAAACGGAATTGATGTGTATATGACGAAAGGAATCAATACGATTAATGGAACCGTAACCATCACTGCTGAAAATGCATTTTTGGCAAGAAGTGTTTATTGCAAAAGGAATAGTACAATAGGGTATCTTTCAAAAAACTGATGATTTTTGCGGTTGCCGATTGCATAGGGATCAATTCTCATGTTTGCAGAATAACCGTCAATGTGATATAGTGGAAATCTCTTTTTGAGAGAGCAGTTTGTTCTTTTAAAGGGAGTTTCATGCATTACATAAATGGAGGTTTTTATGTCAAATATCGGTCAAAGATTTTATCGCTCAACAAAAAGATACGATGATTGAGCTTGAACGCCTATTGTGTTCTATTCCCGCCCTTGCTCCAGAGTCAGGAGGCGACGGCGAATTGATGCGAAGCGTTGGAAGCATATCTGAAAAAGCTCGGCTTTTTACTCAATTTGAACGATTTGATGCGCCCGATACGCGGGTGTCTTCTGGCATCAGACCGAACCTTGTAGTTTACCATTCCGGGCAAGGACGATTCAAAGCGTGTGTGGTTGCGGCGCATACCGATGTGGTGCCGCCCGGTGAGCTTTCAAAATGGGAAAGCGATCCGTGGGTATTAAAGCAGAATGGCGACAAAATTATTGGGCGCGGTGTCGAGGATAATCAGCAGGGACTGACCGGCGCAGTATTTGCCGCTTATGCGTTTGTCGCATTAAAGATTCAGCCTGCGCATACCATAAAATTGCTGTTTGTCGCTGATGAAGAAGTTGGGTCAAGGTACGGCGTTATTTATCTCTTGAAGAATCATCAACTGTTTAAAAGCAGGATATTATCATTGTTCCTGACGGAGGAGACCCTTCGGGCGAGACCATCGAGGTTGCGGAAAAGAAACCTGTGGTGGTTAAAGGTTGTAGTACGGGGTACAAACGCACGCATCGCGCCCCGATTTAGGCAAAAATGCGCACATCGCGGCGGCGGATTTAGCGCTCCGGTTGAATGCGCTGGAAAAAGTTTTTCGAAGCAAGACACGTTATTTGAGCCGCCGTATTCGACCTTGCAGCCGACAAAAAGAAGCGAATATTCCAAACATCAACACTATTCCGGGCGACGATGTGTTTTATATGGATTGCCGGATACTTCCCTGTTACACGTGTGGCGGAAGTGATGGAAAAAGCAAAAGCCGAGTAGCTGCGATAGAAGCAAAATACGGCGCTGCAGGTTGAGCTTATTATTGATGATTCGGCAGAATCCCTGCAACGCCGGTTGATGCCGAGGTTGTTACGATGCTGTCAAAGGCGATCGAAAAAGTACACGGGCGAAAAACAAAAACCATCGGTATCGGCGGAGGCACTGTTGCGGCTCCGCTCCGCGAGGCAGCGGGTTTAACGCCGTTGTATGGAGCACGCTCGACGATATGGCGCATCAGCCGAATGAATACTGCATTATGAAAAACTTAATCGACGATGCGCAGGTATTGGCAGCATTGATGTACGGAGTCGATGCGCTGTAAATGAATGATGGAGGAATGAGTAGCGGCAAAATGGGGAGCGGATGGATGAATGCGACGCCGTCCGATGACTGGCGGCATGAAAAATCCGATACGGTTATCCGCTTGCCGGAACAGGTTTCGCCGGCATTTAATACCTGACTGCCGCCGCCGCACCTGTCGCTGCTGCTGCGCTGCGGCGACAGGTGCTTTCCTCCGACGATGAGGACACGGTGTCGGAGGAAGAGCGGGCGACCCGCTCGGCGAGGCGCGCTATTGCGTTACTCCGTATCTGGTACACCAGTATCAGAACCGTGTGCTGCTGTTGAGTACCGGTCGTTGTATCTCCATGTGCCGATACTGTTTCCGGCGGAGTTTACCGCTCGCTCAAGCGGCTTTGATTTCCGATGCGCAAATCGGAACGGTGGCGTCTCACCTTATTGCGCATCCCGAAGTACAGGAGATTCTCGTTTCGGGCGGAGACCCGATGAGCAGCAGTTTCGGCAGATACAGCATCTGTTGGAATGCCTGCGTTCCGTCCGTCCTGATTTGCTGCTCCGCCTTCTGCACCCGCGCGCCGGTTTTTGCACCGGAGCTTTTACCGAAGATCTTATTACGCTGTTCCGCTCCGTCCGCCCGCTCTGGGTGATTGCCCTATAAAACCATCCAGCGGAACTCGGCACGGCGCAGCGGCAAGCCTGTAGCTCGCTGTGTCGATTCGGGGATTCCGGTGCAAACCCAGACCGTATTGCTGCGCGGCGTTAATGATGACCCCGCCGTTCTTGCGGAGCTTTTTCATGCGCTGGTATGTATGGGGGTAAAACCCGGTTATCTATTCCAGACCGATTTGGCGCGGGGAACGGCTCATTTTCGGATACCGCTTGAACAAGCGGCGCTTATCTGAAAACAGTACGCAAACGCCTTTTCCGGGTTTGTCGCTTCCGCAATTTGCAGTCGATTTACCGAACGGCGGCGGAAAATTTCCGCTTTCGCGCTCCTCCTCTACGAGGATATTATCGCCCCGTTAAAAGACGGTACTGTTCTCGGCGCGCGGCATAGACAGGAAGACTTATACCTATCCGCGGTAAATCATATGAGAGTTGTATGTCTTCAAAAAGACGAGTTCCTACACGCTCTTTTAGCTTCTTGCTTTTTATGCTATATTCCTCATTCTCTGTATGGAGAGAAAATGCATCAGACGGTGTTGAATACCTCCCACAGAATAGTTATATCTGTCTTTTCGTCTGATATATTTTTACTTTTTCTGGAAAAATTGCTCCCTAATTGTTAAACGAGAATCTTTACAAACCGTATGTGTTTAGAAGATGTCCAAGACAATGCCGAGCAAATCGAGAGGAGCTGTTATGCAGGAAATCATCGATTTACTGGAAAAATGATGCGCGGCTGGAGCCTCGCAGGATATTGCCGCAATGACAGGCAAGTCTGAGGCAGAAGTACGCGCTGTTATCAAAAATTAGAGGCTGATGGTATCATCTTAAAATACGCGGCGGTGATTAACCATGAACGGCTAACAAGCAGCGATACGGTATCCGCGATGATCGAAATTCAGGTTGCGCCGGCGCGGAGCATGGATTTGACCGCATTGCAGAGCGAATATATCGGTATCCGCAGGTAAAGACGGTACAACTGATGTCCGGCGGATACGATTTACACGTGCTTGTCGAAGGAAAAGACTTAAAAGAAGTCGCCTTTTTCGTGTCGGAAAAGCTCGCATCGCTTGGAAAGGAGTGATTAGTACCCGTACTCATTTTGTGTTAAAGACCTACAAGGAAAAACGGCACGTATTATGTCGATCCGAAAAAGATTCCCGTGAAGAGATTACCGCATGATGGACAGACTCGATAACTTTCTAACCGAATTGTGGATATTGCTCCTTCCGGTATCCGCCGCTTTTTGAACTTGCTGCCGGACAAACCGATATTATCTCGCTGGGGGTAGGGGGAGCCTGATTTTGCAACCCCGTGGGAATGCGCGAGGAAGCGTGGTATCACCTCGAATGCGGGCATACATCCTATACTTCAAACTGGGGGCTTGAACCGCTCCGCAAGGCGATTGCAAGCTACTTAAACCGGTACGGTATGTCCTATTCTCCTAAAATGAGATACTGATAACCTTCTGGCGTTTCGGAGGCAATCGATATTGTGTTCCGTTCTATCTTAAATCCGGGAGATGAGGTAATCGTTGCCGAACCGTGCTATGTTTCGTATCAGCCGCTCGTGGCGCTCTGCGGGGCAAAAACCGGTCGGGCTTGATACTCGGCGGATAACTTTATTCCGACGGCGGCAGCTATCGAAGCGCTTATTACGCCGAAAACCAAGGCGCTGATACTTTTGCAGCCCAAACAATCCCACCGGCACGATGATTCCTGCGGACGAGATGGAAAAATCGCCGCCGTCGTTCAAAAGCACAAGATTTGGGGTGCTTTCCGACGAGGTTTATTGCGAGCTTCGGTATGAAGCGCCGCATACGTCCATCGGTTCCTTTCCCGGAATGAAGGATTACAGCATTATCCTCAATGGATTTTCTAAGTCCTTTGCAATGACCGGCTGGCGGATTGGGTTTATCGCCTGCCCGCAGGAGTTGATGGCTCAGATTCATAAAAATTCACCAGTATGCGGCAATCTGCGCTCCGATTATGAGCCAGTATGCGGCGCTGGAAAGCGGCTGGAACACGGCTGGGACGAGGTTGAGCGGATGCGGCTTTCTTACCGGCAGCGGCGCAACTTGATGATGAAGAGCTTTGATTCAATGAATCTTCCGCATATAATGCCTGACGGCGCCTTTTACCTCTTTGTGGATATCCGCAGTACCGGCTTAACTTCGGAAGCGTTTGCTATTAAGCTGATTACCGACTACAAAGTTGCGGTAGTTCCCCACCATGTGTTTGGCAAATGCGGCGAAGCTTTTGTCCGGTGCTGCTACGCGACCGACATCAGCAAAATACGCATTGCGCTTCGAGCGTATCGGTAAATTGCTAAAAAGGCGAGCCGCTGTAATGGAAAAACTGAAAGACATAAAAATTATCGCGATGGATTTGGACGATACTCTTTTTGCGGGATGATCTGACCATCTCCGATTATACGGTTTCGGTTTTGCAGACCCTGATGAAAAAGGGGTGTTGACAATGCTTGCTTCGGGGAGAAGTCCCCGTTCGGTGCATTCATACGCGCAGCGGATCGGTTCGGATAAAATGGAAAGCTACATCCTCTGCAACAACGGAACGCAGATATTGACCTCCGATATGAAGCACGAAATCATCAGCCGCTGCCTTGGCGCCGAGCTTGCGCTTGAGATTTACGACTATAGAATCTCAGCATCTTTCGTGTCATCTCTATTTTGATGACACCATTTACATTGTCAAACGGACGGTTTTTCGGATAGGGACGCTCATCTGACAAAAATAGAAGCGTGATAGTGCCGGAAGATTATCGGGAAATTTTGCGCACCAAGCCGGTCTATAAGCTGCTCATCCCCGGCGGAGCCGGACATTATCGCTGCTGTCGAGACCAGAGTTTAGAAAAACGCTTCGGTACGCGGGCGGTACCTGTTTACCAGTAAGCCGTATTTTTAGAGATCATTCCGTTGGATACCGGCAAGGGTGAATTTCTCCAAGAGCTGGCATGGCTGCTCGGCATCAAAAAGAGTCGGTGATGGCATTCCGGCGACAGTATGAATGACGAAACAATGATCCGCCTTGCAGGATACGGTATTGCCATGAAAAACGGTCTGCAAGCAATCAAAGATATCGCATATACCGTAACGGATTATACCAATAACGAAGACGGCATCGCCCGCTTTTTAGAGAAGTACGTGCTGTAGAGTGCAGGATGCGGTACCATTTGTGCCGCTTAAAATAAACCCACATTTTTTCTAGCAGACGGGTAACCGCATCAGGAAAAATTGATAAACATCGCAGAGTAATTGAGGTCGAGAGACCATTTGAACCAACGGTTCAACTCTGGTTGAACGGCCTCAATTATTCTGCGTGGGATAACAAAAGAGCCTGATGCAGTTACCCGGATTTTTATAAGCGTCGGTTGCAAATTTTCCCATCCGTGATACCATTCAAATAGGTATTGAAAAAGGTTATGGACACCATCTGATCCTAGCTAGTAAGAAAGCGTTATAAAGTAGAGCTCAACTATGGAACAAAACAATCTATTAACCGTGAACGATTTGCATACAGCTTTCCGTATCGACGGCAATTATTACGATGCCGTAGACGGCGTTTCATTTGAGGTGCATCCCAATGAAATGCTGGCAATCGTTGGTGAATCCGGCTGCGGTAAGAGTACCGTTGCTATAGTCTATTATGGGGCTGCATGATATGCGGTTTACCCGTGTTTCAGGCGAAATACTTCTGCGCGGTCAAAACCTCTTAACCATGTCCGAAAGTGAGATGAACAAGATCTCGCGGAAAGACATTGGCTTTATCTTCCAGGATCCGCTCGCGTCGCTCAATCCGCTGCAGCGGGTTGGAAAAGCAGATTGAAGAAGCCCTCGTGTACCACACCAACCTTACCGAAAAAGAGCGGCGGGAGCGGGTTTTGCAATTACTTGACGATGTAGAATTCAGAACCCAAGCGTACGGCGCAGCGGTTTCCGCATGAGCTTTCCGGCGGAATGCGGCAGCGGGTGCTTATCGCAACGGCATTGTCCTGTAGTCCTCGCTTATTATTGCCGATGAGCCGACAACAGCGCTCGACGTAACCATTCAAGCGCAAATTCTCGATCTTATCAAAGACCTGCAGGAAGAGCACAAGGGCGGGATTATCCTTAGTACCCATGACCTCGGCGTTGTCGCGCAGGTTGCCGACCGCGTTGCGGTTATGTACGCAGGACAGATTGTAGAACTTGCTACGGTGCAGGGAACTGTTCACGCATCCCTTACACCCCCTATACGCGATGCTTTGCTAAATCGATTCCACAAACTGATAAAGACAATGATATGCTCCACGTGATTAAAGGTATGGTGCCGTCGCTCAAAAACCTAAAACCTACAGGCTGCCGGTTTGCCGACCGTATTCCGTGGATTCCGGCGGCGGAACACGAAGCATCGCCGGTCTTGCACGAAATAAGTCCCGGGCATTTTTGTCCGCTGCTCCTGCTGGAAAAATTTCCGGTTCGAGGATGAGGTTTAGAGGAGGCGGATATGGCATTATTGGAAGTAAAAAGAGTTAAAAGTGCATTTTCCCATCCGCGGCGGTTTTTAATACGATACAGGATTATGTGCGGGCGGTTGACGGCGTTTCTTTTCAAATTGAAGAAGGAAAAACCTACGGTCTTATCGGAAATCCGGTTCGGGGAAAACTACCATCGGTAAAGCGATTGTCGGATTGGAACAGCCCACCGGCGGCGAAATCCGCTATGAAGGCAGCCTCGTATACCAAGGCTCAGCGCAGAAAGATTAAATACAACGAAAACGTCCAAATGGTGTTTCAGAGTGTTATGTCAAGCCTTGACCCTAAAAAGCGAATCCGTGACATTATTGCGGAGCCATCAGAAACTTTGAGCGGCTTTCCCGAAGCGAAGAATTAAAAAGGTGCTTTCCCTTTTACAGATTGTCGGGATCCTCCTGACGGTTTATATAAGTACTATGAATTTTCGGGCGGACAGCGGCAGCGTATTGGTGTTGCGCGTTCCATCGCGGTAAATCCTCAGGCTCATCGTTGCGGATGAACCAGTCTCTGCGCTCGATCTTTCGGTACAGGCGCAAATCCTCAACTTCCTAAAAGAGATTCAGCGCGAGTTTATGCTGAGCTATCTCTTTATTTCGCACGACTTAGGCGTTGTAAAACACGTGTGCGATTATATCTATTATGTGCCGCGGTCGGTTTGTGGAAGCGGGAACACGGGAAGATATCTATCACAATCCGATGCATATCTACCAAGCGGCTTATTGCAGCAATTCCTGAAATGAATGTCGAAATACGCGACGAATATAAAAGGCGCCGTGCAGAAATTGAAGCAATATACGAGCGTGAATCGGAGCGCTATTTTAGCCCTGGAAGGGCGTGTGTACGATTCTTAAGAAAATCAGCGATACCCATTACGCTGCGTTAAAGATTAGGAGGAGGTATGTGGAAGACTATAGTACGCCGTATCCTTATTATGATACCGCAGCTGTTTATATTGAGCGTTTTGGTTTTCTTAGTGGAAAAGATGATGCCGGGCGACCCTTTTACCGGACTGCTCGGTAATCCTAACGTTAAGGCAAGCCGCATTGAGAGCTACGGGAACTTGCCGGTTTGAACGACCGCGTACGGGTACAGTATAAGAGTGGATGGGACGCATTTTACTGCACGGCGATTTCGGCGTATCCTATACTTATCAAATACCGGTAACGGATAAATCAAATTGCCGGCGCAGAACACCATGTGGCTTTCGCTTTTGACAGTGGTGCTCACGTATGCGCTCGCCGCGCCCCTCGGTATTATGCAGGACGGTATAACGGGTCTAAGTTCGATAAAGCCGTTTTGGTGTATAACTTTATCACCTACGCAATTCCAACCTTTTTATTCTTTCGCTGTTGAGCTTGTTGCTCTTTGGCTATAAATTCCGCATTTTCCCCCATCAGGCTTTTCGTCGGCTTGGAGGCAATCAGGAATACGGGTAAGTACATCGTAAGTAGAATATACCATACGCTACTGCCGGCAATGACGGCGGCGGTAGTACGGGACAACCGGTATTGTGCAGTACCTGCGTAACGAAGTTATCGACGCAAAAAGCCAAGATTACGTTAAAACGGCGCGGAGCAAGGGCGTTCCCATCGACAAAGTGTACACGCACCATATTTTCCGCAACTCGCTCTTACCGATAGCGGCTTTCTTCGGCTTCGATAACCGGATTGCTTGCCGAGTTCAATATTTGTAGAAACGATCTTTATGTATCAGGGGATGGGAATGCTCTTCATCGAGGTCCATTATGGCGCGCGACTATTCGGTCATAAACGCACTGACGCTGTTATACGGTGCCCTTGCCTTATTCGGTAGCTTGCTTTCCGATATTATTATGATTATTGTCGATCCGCGGATCAGAATTGAATAGAGGGGTTATTATGGAAAATAAAACGGCATTCGATATGGATTCTATCGATGAAGCAACGTTAAAAGAAATGTCTTCCGTTCCGTCATTTTGGAAAAATCCTAAAGGCGGAATTTAAGCATGATAAAAGCGGCAATCGTTGCCATCAGTATATTGATGATTATTTTTGTGGTCATTATTGTCAGCGGGTTTGTGCTGGACACGGAAGCTGTTATGAAAGTGAGCTTACGCGATAAGTTTTCGGCCCCCGGCAAAATGTTTATTCTTGGCGCAGACCTTGGCGGACGACCGATTTTGCCGCAGCTGCTTATCGGGGCGCGCAATTCTATTTTGATTGCATTCAGCGTAACGATTATTACCGAAATTATCGGTATCTTTTTCGGCTTAATCACTGGTTTTTACGGCGGGCGGGTTGATAACATCATCATGCGTATCTGCGACTTTATCCTCATTTTGCCGGTTGTGATGTTGATTATTGTTTTTGTAACCCATTGTCCCGACCTATAATATTTTGGACATTTATTTTTATTATGTCAACTTTTTATTGGACGGGCGTTACGCGATTAGTTCGCAGTAAGGCCGCCGGAAAATCGACGCGACTATGTAAACGCATCGCGCATTATGGTACCAGCGATTTTAAGATTATGTACGGTGGATTTTTACCGAATATCTCTTCTGTATAATCGTCGATTTTACGCTCGGTATGGCAGGCAATCATCGGTATTGAAACAGGGATGAGCTTTTTAGGCCGGACTGCCGCCATCACGCTCTACCTCGGTACGCTGATCGGCTATGCACGAGACCCGGAACCATCTCCGGCAAGCTCTGGGTATGGCTGCCCGCCTCTATTTTAATTATGGTGTTAATGCTGTGCATCAACTACGTTGGACAAACGATTAAACGCGCATCCGACGCAAAGCAGCGTTATAAATAAACGGTGCTCAAGATTATAAATAAGGATATGATCTTGAGTAAAAAGTCAAGGAGGAATAGAATGCCAAGAGTTGGAAACTGACTGCATTTTTACTTGCAGTAATGCTTGTGGCTGCAAGCTGCGGCGGTAAGCAGACGCAGAAAGAGACCGCACAAGGACAAGCGGAACAAAAGGAAGAAAGTAAGGGGTTTACAAACTCTCTTTCCGCAAGTCATTGAATCGGTACCGAGCCATCAGTCGGAGGTACCTTTGTGATGGGGCTTGTAAGCGATACGCCATGGAAAGGAATGTTTAATACCTTCCTCCAGTCGGACAATCCCACCTATGAGGCAATGCTTCCGATGCTGGGAATGTTTTTCCAAAGGAGAGCCGAACCACGAAATCGTAGACGGCGGATACTGCGATATGTCATTTGACACTGCAAAAGAAGACCGCCACCCATCATATCAATCCTCAGCTTACGTGGTCGGACGGCGTACCGGTAACGGCAGAAGATATCATCTTTGTGTATGAGTGCATTGGCCATCCTGAGTATACCGGCGTTCGCTATGACAGCGACTACGAAAACGTGGTTGGCATGGTAGAATACCATGGAAGGAAAAGCAAAAACTATTTCCGGCGTTAAAAAGATGAGACGATAAAACGGTGGAAGTTTCCTTTAAAGAGTATCAGCTTCCATCTTGTGGGGTTCAGGCATCACCCATAATGCAGAACCGTATCACTACCCCAAGGATATTCCGATTGAAGAAATGGCGTCTCATGATCGGTACGGAAAGCCCCGCTTTCATGCGGTCCTTTGTGATTAATTCAATGGTTGAAGGCGATATTCTTGAATATGTGCCAAATCCTTATTGGTTTGGAAGAAAAATCGGCATTGATAAGCTTGTGGTAAAGGCGCATTGCGCCGACATCGTTAGTTGCCGCAATTAAAGCGGGCGACCTCGATGTAGTCGAACTGCGTCCCGATTTATACGATCGGTTTGTTGAGCTGGACGACGACGGCAAAACAAAGCTGGACGCAAAATGGAAAAGCCGATCCTCAAGGTTGATAATATCGATATTGTCGGTAATGTCGATCGCGCATATAGCTATATCGGTATGAAGTTGGGTGCGTGGAATAAAGAAAAAGGAGTCTGCGAGAAATGTTCCCTGACGGCGGCAAGTTTAAGGACAAGGCGCTTCGTCAGGCTATTGGCTCGCAATGGATAATGACAGTGTCAACGAAATCTACTATCACGGATTGCGGGTTTGCAGCAAATTCTTTCATCACACCGTATCACCTCGGCTTCTACGATGCAAAACAGGAAGGGGTATTCACACAACCTGAAAAAGCATTGCTTGACGAAGCAGGTTATAAGGATATCGATGGAGACGGATGCCGCGAAACACCGGATGGAAAACCGCTTAAAAATCAACTTCCTCTATATGAGTGGCAGCGAGGTTGCAGAGACCGATTTCTAAATACTATATTCAAAATTGGAAAGATGTCGGCTTAAATGTTTGCGCTCAATGATGGGCGTTTGATTGAATTTAACGCATTTTTACGATAAGCTACTGAATGATGATTCACAGTAGAGCTCTATTCCGCGGCATGGGGCGTTGGCTCCAATCCGGATCCTTCAGCTTATACGGTAAAAATGCTCAGTTCAATTATCCGCTGGGTAAACGAAAAGAATGAAGCGTGCCTTGGGAAGATTGCATCTGTAGCGGTACTTTTGATGAAGCCTATCGTACCCAAGCGTATAAGGAATGGGATGAAAAAGCATTCTGGAAGAAGCGCCGGTTATTCCTACTCAGTATCGAACGACTTTAAAAGTTATCAATAAGCGGGTAAAGAGTTGGGATGAGCAATTTGTTACAACATGGGATTACTGCGACATGGCGCTCATCAGCGACAAGCCCGCCGTTAATACCATGAAATAACGGGACTTCAGCAGCTCGGTAACAGCGGCGGGTGTCTGAAAAGAAATCATACCTGATCATTTTTAGATGCCCGAACGATAACGAGTAACACTAATCCGCCAGATAACGTGGGTTGGGTGTTATTCGTATTTAGGGTAAAAATAAATGGTATTTATAGGACGGAATTGGTTTTAGATACCTTAATTGATTATAACAGTAAAAGTAGAGTTGCGAGGTTGTAGCGCATGATACGAAAACAACAGGAATTTTTGGGAAAATTAATTATTTTTACCGGCACTAGCTTGGTTTTTCAGCTTTTATGCTTGCGTTAAGCCCTCGTTTTCGTTTTTGGGACGGCTGATTTCGGCAAAAGACCTTATGTTGATGGTAACACAGTATCGGATGCTTTCTAATTTCAGCTTCCTTACCCGTTTCTGGGCTTTGCATTTTGCAATCTTTGCCATTGCATCCAGTATTGTTTCTCTTGGGACGGTCTTTTTATCTCGTAAGGTGCGGGAGAGAGTGTATAAAGAAACGAGAACCGCTCTTTTTGCAGCCTTTACCGATAGATTACGTTTTTGCTATACATGCGGAAAATCTCATCGAAGCTATTCAACAGGAGCTTGAGGTACAAGGCAGGTGTTCCGTGCTGCTTACCAATACCGACACCGATTTAGTTGTATACAGCAGTACGTCCGCCTACGTTTCGGATCCTGATGTATATGCAAAACTAGCTCATCGATTTTCAGCCGAGTAGGCTTGACCACTGGGGAGAAAATAGTTGTTATTGGATGCCGATATGCAGATGACTTCGATAGGAAACAAGCTCGAGGACTTATGTCTTGCATGCGGTTCCTGCCCGTCTTTTTATTATCTGCCGGTACATCCGTGCTGTTGAACCTGAACTTTTCTGCAGCTCTTTCAGGAATTTAAAAATTATTCCGAGCGTGAGAAAACGCTGTCGCAACTCCTCTGATCTAGAGCTTGCACAGGAATGGCAGATGAGTTGCCAATACCCAACGCGCGTTCCTACCGCAAAAATACCGGCGTTGGATAAATTGGAAATAGGCGTTTACTTCCGACCTTTGGTAAACGTGTCGGGAGACTATTGCGATATCATTCCATTGACGAAGATAAAACGCTGATCATTACGGGAGACGTTTCCGGAAAGGTCTTGCTGCGGCGCTTGTTATGGGTGTCGTAAACACGATACGGATTATGGAAAATAAAGAAGATCTTGCCGGTTTGATCTTTGCGGTAGATAGCGCTATTAAGCGTATGAATTTGCTTGATAAATATACCGTTGTGTTTTTGGGACTTATCGATACTAAGGCAATGAAAATACGTTATGTAAACGCGTCAATGGAAGCGCCGATGATCTTTACCAAAGCTGCGGGAAGGGTATAAAGTAAAGATGCTTGATTCGAATTGTTCTGTTATCGGAATTATCGATATCGATTCGGTGAATGTTGCCGAGAAGCCTTTGTACCGCAATGATTTTGCTTGTTATTACGACGGACGGAATTCGAAAGTACCAATGAAGAAGTGTGGAGCTCGGCAGTAATGACCTTTACATTGAGTCGATTAAATCTTTCGCTTCGTCGGACGCTTCGTCAATTACCTCAAAGTGGCGGAATTGGGGCTTAACTCATGAGCGCTGCAAAAGCTTTCCGCGATGATACCACTATTTTAGCAGTAAAATTAAAGGGATAATGTATGGGTTTAATTTTCTTTTACGTATTTTTGCGCATTTTTACTTTTGCGAACTCATCGTATCTTTCGTTGCATCGATCAAATCGTATTAATGTTCTGTTAAATAAAATTACAGTACCTGCCGCTTTTTCGCTTTTGTCATCGCACGTTTCCGTTCATCTGGTTTTTACGGACAAAAACGGTATACAACGCATTGTAACGATGTGCGGCATCTTCCTATACTGCTCTCTTCTTATCATATCGCATATGGCTCTTGTGATTTCAGAGTTTGGCGTATAAAATACTCCAAAAGGTGAATGCAGTATTCCACATTGCAGGTATCGGTCTAGTCGTATTCTACGTTGGTAGGTTTCAGTGGAACCCGTTGAGAGGGTTTTACTTTTACAGCGTGATATTGTTCCGGGACTGAGCGGTATTCAACTTTTTATATATATCTACATATTCTTTTGTTCTGATGCTTTCCATCAGCGATATGCTTTTGTAAAAATGTTTTTGGTTAAAAAGCAATATCTATCGGCAGCAGCTTCTGTTGCACGGGGTTTGCTATCGGACTTGCTCCTTTACACAATATGGATTATCGAAGTATTATTTTAAGATATTTTCTTGGTCGTTTTGTATTTTCTACCGTTCGCTATGCTCGATGTTGGCGCTTGATAATGCCATATATTTTCACTTACACGTGTTTTGACGATTAAGCAAATTTTCTTCGGGTTTATCCGGTTGATCCTTTTACGCAGCCGTCTTTGCGGGGCGGCGGGACTTACAACTAGCGCTGATTATGCAGTTTATTCATTCGGTCGGCGGTTGGGTAGCTTTTAATTACGGTTTCGTGTACTATCTGTTTCTTTATCCGGTATTGGGTTTGCCCGTAAGCTTGAGGTATGTCTTAGGTAAAACAGCTGACTATGAAGCAGTGTTGGATACCGAACTGCGAAAACTCGATTTTGGGAAAGGTCATGATGCCGTGTTGGAAACTTTTCCGCAAATATGTAAAGCAGATCATCACCCGTAGGACTTGATATCCTCGTGACTGATGAAAATATGAATTTGCAGACGGTCTATTCCGATTTTGAGCATCGTAATACATTGAGCACAAAGCTCCCTGTTTTGAAGTATCTGCTCAGCAAAAATACTATTGTTATCACAAAACACGGACTTATTGCCAGTTATTTATACGAATCTCATGCAGGGATGAGTTGCTCGATATTTTTGAAACAACGCAGACCGGAAATACTTGTCAGTATGAGAGAAGGGCAGAAAACTTATCGGCTGTATCCTGCTGGCGCCTAAGACGCACAGTGCGGAGTATAATCCGTACGATATACGGCTATTGTCCAATATGTATTCGTATTTCTTTTTGCGATCGATCACCTAAGAAATATTTCTAAGCAGGATATTGCAGCTACTATCGACCGCGAAGTTGAAATGTCCGACCAAATTATCGGATCTATTCAGAACTATAAAAGATACGCTAAAGCACACGGGTTTTCTATGGATTCCATTGCCTATTCGGCGCATCAGCTGGGCGGTGATTTTATAGACTATCAGCACGCTGAACGAAAAAGCGGGCGATGTTCCTTATCGGGATGTTTCCGGTAAAGGGTTTGAGCGCAAGTATGTCGATGGTCATTTTAAAGTCGATTATCCATACCTATCTGCAAACAATTTCCGATTTTAAGGAATTGGTAACGCCGTCAATCGGTTTTATAAAGGATAATTTGCCTCATGGAACTTTCTGTGCACGTTTCGGTAGCTTATCGACTTTCCATCATACGATTTATTATCTGAACTGTGGCATTCCGCTGATGTCGATGTATATCGGTTCAAGACGCACGCATCGCAAATCATGGGCGAGGAGGGTGGGGTACTCGGCTTTAGGAAGAATATTGAGCCTTTCATAAGCACAGAAAAATTACCATGGTGCATAAAAGGGAGATGTAATTGCTCTTTACGACTGACGGTTTGTTGGAGGCAACGAACCTAGCAAGCGCAGTCGCTTTGGCCAGCGAACGTGTCGGCCGGATTTTGCAAGAAAATAACGACTCTAAAACCTCCCAGATTGCCCGCACTATTTATAATAACCCTTTAGATTTTATTTTGCGTAAAATCGATGATGATGTTACCATATTGGTGTTGAAATATAGTCAATACAAATCAATATAGCAATATAGGAGTAGATTTATGGATAATTTAACGATTACGGAAAAATGAACGATACGTTTGTATTGCTGACGGTCGCCGGTTCAATAAATTCATACACATACCATGAATTTGAAACGAAAGTTTACAGCCTTATTAAAAAGTCACTCAGTGTACTTGACGTATCGAGAGTTATCAACTTATCCTCACTCAGGATTGGGTATTCTCATGGCTGCTTCCGAAGACGGGACAGAGCTCATCAAAATTTATATTCTGAATCCTCTGAGGTTGTAAAACTTATGATTGAGCTTCCACCGGTTTTTACGGAAGTGTTTCCCTATTATTCACTCGCTTGACGAAGTAAAATAAGCTGATACGGTATAAAGACGTGAACTATTTACAGGTAGAAGCCGATTTTAAAAAATATCGGCTATTGAAGAGTTTATCTCTACCTCTAAAAGATATTCCCGAGAGTAAACGGCAACTGCGCTTATTATTTCAACGGAAGTGTTTTGACAATATTACCGAGCTACGCTGTTTTTGCAGAAAGTAAAACTTTGATTATGCGTCGAATATGTTTTTCCGCGCCTTTCTGTTTTTCTTATTGCAGTGACGAATTTTGACAACTTATTGTCTGCGCTCCGGGAAAACGCAGCCCCATTTTGATCCGGAGGCGAATCGATATCGAGGCTTTGGTTTATTGATGACAAAGAAATCTTGCCCGTAAAGTGTGTTACCGGCAAGAACAGTCCCGCTCGTGTATTATTGTGTACCTATAGATAGGTCGCGAGAGTCGGTAGTCTATGATACTTTTGTATAATAATGTCGTCTGTTATCGTGTGCGACGGCAGCTGATGTAACTATAGGAAATGCAGTTCCGTAACTTTACATATCCTTCCTATAATTCCGGCAGATATACAGCGCCGTATTGATGGTAATGCGGTTTCGTTTTAGCCGAGTTGAAGCAGGTGCTAGCTGCCGAGAAAGAGAACCCTCTCGGTATTGGTTGATAAGCGGCATTTATTACCGGTCGGATATGTACCGCAAAAATCTTATAACACTGATACCGGTCGCGCTTATATGATTAACGGAAAGATTTATCCCCGCGACAAAAAACGGCGGAGGCTGCATTGCAAGAAATGGCGTCGCAGCAGACGGCGTTACCGTGGTCGCTCCTCGTACCGCCTGCTACGCATATCATTTATTTGAGCGATATGTGCGGAACTGGCGAAAAGAAGCGGAACGGTTTTCCGCCCGCGCGCGAACAAGCCAACATCAACTTGGTACGGTTGTTGACTTTGGTTCAATCTCGAATGAATTTGCGCAAACGCACGCAGCAAATGGATATTTCATAACGCATCGAAATACGGCTGGTCGCTTTTTTCCCGAAAGGATACGAAGCGGTAACCGGCTACGTGTGGGAGTCGTGGCATTATCGGTCATATCGGTGCGGAAGCCTGTGCCTTTCAGCGTAATGGTCTGATGATATTCAGCAGTATATGCTTGAGTTTATAGATGCTTGGAAAAACAGACAAAATGAATAAGGTGATACTTCTGAATACGATTGTGTGGCTGAGTACGCCATGAGATAACTATGGAGGATCAAGAAATACATTATAGTAGGCGGCGTTGCCGGAGGCGCAGGTTGCAGCTCGGTTACGCAGATTGGATGAAACGGCAGAGATTACCGTCTTTGAACGGGGACAGCATATCAGCTTTGCGAACTGCGGTCTTCCGCATTATGCCGGCGGTGTTATCGAAAAAACCGTGATGCGCTTTTTGTGATGACTCCCGAAAAGTTTAAGGCGGCACTGAACGTTACTGTAGGTGCGGCATGAGGTAACGGCAATCAATCCTGTTGCCAAAACGGTAACGGTCAAAAATCTGGAGACGGGCGCGGAGGTTACCGAAAGCTATGATACGCTGATTTTTAAGCCCGGGTGCATCTCCCCATTAAACCGCCGATCCCGGGATTAACGATGATGCTATTTATACACTGCGCCTCGGTTAGCGATATCGATGCGATTAAGCAAAAATTGATACCCCTGCAACAAAACGGGTTGCCGTAATTGGCGGCGGTTTTATCGGTTTGGAAATGGCTGAAAATCTGCATCGCCGCGGTATGGGTTTCCATTGTAGAAGCGGTTGATCAAGCAATGAACGTTATCGATTATGATATGGCGACAATCGTGCAGGGAAAATATCCGCAGCAAGGGTGTCGGTTTTATACTTAAAAGATGGAGTAAAAGCTTTTGAACGGCGCAGCGCCGATTTGGCGGTGTGTTTGCAGTCGGGCAAAGAGGTCGTCTGCGATGCCGTTCTCCTTTCGATCGGTGTGCGTCCCGATACGAAATTGGCAAAAGGATTGTAATATCGAGCTTGCACCGAACGGGGCAATAAAAGTTAACGAATATTTTGAAACTTCTCAAAGGATATTTACGCTATCGGCGATGCTATTTCGTTTTAAGAGTCCGCAGCTGGGTACCGATGCAACGGTTCCGCTTGCAGGTCCTGCAAATAAGCAGGCTCGTATTTGTGCGGATAATATCGTGTACGGTAATACATACTGCGGAACAATCGGTACCAGTATTGCACGGATATTCGATTATACTGTTGCTGCGACGGGATTGGGAGAAAAGGCTCTGGATAGGGCAGGGCTTCCCTATAAGCAGGCTGGCAACCCATGCGCCCTCATCATGCCGGTTATTATCCCCATGCGACGATGTTGTCGATTAAGATTCTCTATAATCCTGAAAACGGTCGGCTCTGGGGGCACAAGCAGTCGGAATGGAGAGCGTGGACAAGAGGATTGATGTTCTTGCTGCGTATATTAAAAAGAACGGTACTATTTCCGATCTTGCCGAATTTGAACAAGCCTATGCGCCGCCGTTTAACTCTGCAAAAGATCCCATCAATATGCTCAGGATTTATTGCGGAAAATGACCGTGATCGGTTTAACTAACGATTATTTCGTGGCGGGATGTTCCCCGTTATGCAGAACAGGGTGCATTTTCTGATGCGCGTACACCGGAAGAGTTCAGCTGCGGTACGCTCCCCGGAGCGGTTAATATACCGTATACTGTCTTACGGAGTAGGCTCGGTGAAGTGCCAAAAGACCGACCGATTGTTATTAACTGCGGTTCCGGTTTACGGGGATACACGGCTGAGCTGGATTTTTGCGGCAGAACGGGTATCAGGGGTACGGTTAACCTTTCGGGCGGCTTTATAACATATAACGTCAGTCCATAACGAATTATCCCGCTTGTCATGAGTATTTTATATTTGACGAAAAGGATTTTTACCTATACTATAGAGATATAGGAAAGTATTCAATCGATATTTATTTTTAGCTTGTATAATAAGTGTATTGTTTGGCTGTTCTGCCGCGCCGCCATCCGTTAAAGAAGAGCCTTCTAATCGGAATCGGTTTCTGCCCCTGTGGTAGAACCGATAAAAGAACCAGAGCCGAAAAAAACGAAGCCGCCGGTAAAGCAGGGAGTCGCCTCTACCTGTTATTTCGATTAAACCCGTTAGCCGGTTACGCCTAAGCAGGAATCTCTTGCTCAAAAAGAGGAGTCGTCTGTGAAAGTGGAGAAACCGACCGTGAAGGTAGAAGAGCCTCCGGCGAATCCTATTGTCGAGAAAAAGAACCGGTTGTCGAAGTTAAGCCCGCTCCTGTCGACGAGAAACATACCGTCATTGCCGAGTTTGAAAGGCGTTACTATTACAAAAAGAAACATATAATCAAACAAAAACGGAGATGGAAATAATTGTTGGTAAACTGAACCATATTACTGCGACGAAAGATTATGCACAATGGTTGACGTTCTTATCTGACGAGTATAAACGGTACTACTTCGCAAACAGCTACACTGAATAAAGTTTCTGAGCGCTGCCAGTGAAAGGGATCAGCTTAAATCGCTGAAAGATTATTTTACCCTACGTCTTTGTTCCCTCGCGTCAGAATGTGCGGGTTGAGGATATTAAGTTCGTTTCGCCGACACGGGTTAATCGTTATTATGAAGCAGGCAAATGTTTCGCTGCTCCGGCTACAGTTTGGAAAAATATTGACAGCAGCTGGAAACTGATTCCACTGAAACTATAGGTCATCTGAAAACATTCGGTTGACTTTTAGTGATGTCTTATCAGTATAGCCGATGAGGAGTTTTGAATTAAGTCTCTATACAATAATGATTTAATTTTTAAATATTGCAGTTGAATTTCAAGAAAACCGATGAGCATGATTCACCAGTTTTCTTGAGAGATGCATAAAGGGTATGGATAAAAATGCGTAAAAGTATTATTTCTGCGGTTTTTGCCGCATTGATTTGTGCGGGTTGATGATGGCTATTCCCGTTGGTCCTATTCCGATTGTATTACAAAATGCGCTTGCGGTGCTTGCAGGCTTGCTGTTGGGACCGCTATTTGGCGGTCTTTCGGTGCTGCTCTTTTTGCTTGCTGGAGCTGTCGGTCTGCCTGTTTTTCGGGCGGCAATGGAGGCTTTGCTGGCTATTTGCGGACCGACCGGCGGCTTTTTAGTCGGGTATCTTGCAGCGGCGATTGTCGGCGGTTTTATTATGAAATTCTACCGAGAAGAACAGCAGTGGTCGTTCGCCTGCGGGATTATTGCGGTTGCAGGGCTTTTTGAGTTTCTTTCTATCTATGTGTTCGGTCTCCTGTGGTTTAAGCACGCACTCAATCTCAGCTGGCAGCATACGTTTCTTAAAGGATTTGTGCCTTTTTATCCTGCCCGATTTGATAAAGCTGGTTATCGTCGTTCCGATTACGCTCAAATTGCGCCTGATTATACGACGCCATACGGAATAGCGCCCTTTCTATCATACCGGATACCGAGCATACCGAAAACTGAGTGTTATACGATGATCTCGCCTCAGAGCGGATATGAATTGCTCAAACTTACCGATGTAACTAAATTTTTGCCGGAGCTGAACGACCGGTGCTGAACGGTATCTTTCTCGGTATATGACGGTGATTGTGTTATCGTATCGGGTACCGGAACGGATCGGGTAAAACCGTGTTAATGACGCTTATCGCAGGATTGGAAAGAGCTTCTGCGGGTTCAATAGTCCGCAACGGGAAAGATGGCGGAGAGCTGCGCGTTGGGCTGGTGTTTCAGGAAGCCGACGCTCAAATCCTCGGCGACACAGTCGAAGAGGATGCGCTTTTCGGCATGAGGGGCAGCAAGCTGCCCAAAGATATTATTGAGCAGCGGTTGGAAAACGGTATTGAGGCAGCTGGGATTATACGAAAGCGCCATTCGCCCGCACGTAGTTTGTCGGGGGGCGAAAGCGGCGGCTCGCCGTTGCCGGTATTTTGATGATGGACGCCGATGTTATCATCTTTGACGAGCCTTTTGCCAATCTCGATTTTGCCGGAGTGTGCAGGTAACGTCGATGATAGAAACAGCTGCGGCGCGGCGGTAAAACGGTTATGGTGCTTACCCATGAGCTGGAAAAAGGTGCTTGCACTTGCGAACCGGCTCATCATCTTGCATCAGGGAAACCTTTGTATGTGATGCTGAACCAGAGCCGGCGCTTAGGAGCGGTATCCTCGAACAATACGGCATACGGAATCCCCTTTGCTCATACCGTGTGCGCCGATCTCGGTATGGAAAAACTGATGACCGTCGATAAAAACAGCTATTTCAATATACGGCTCGGAAATACGGTGATTCACCGCCTCCCTGCAGGAGTAGAAAGTTCTGCGTTCTATGCTTTGCCTCTTTCCTCTTATATGGTGCACATCAAATGCTGCTGGCGGTATATACAGTCTGTCTCGTATCAGCCGGTATTTGTGCACAAGTTTCATGGCGAACGGTAAAAAGGGAACTGCCGATTTTAGGTATGTATGCAATTTGTATCTTTTTATCAAGATAATCGGTATGCCGCTGACGGTGGCTGTGGTTTTGACGATGGCAGTGGAAACGCTGTCTTTTATGCAAAAACTCGCGCTTATTTTGTTTACCGCCTCGATATTTTACGAAACCACTTCAAAACTGGAGATTTTCATACTGTGCGAAAAAATCGAACGTTTTGCGGATATACCGGCGCTTTTTCCACGCTTTTTACCATTACATTAATGTGCGTTCCACGTGTTTTGAGGTGTGGGCACAGCTGAATTACGCCTACGACGCACGTATCCGCCGACAACGTGATATCGTAAGCGCCTCGCCGCCGGTTTGTTTCTCTGTTACCTGCACTCATTGAAAACCTCTTGTGTTTTGCCGTTACCGTCGAAAAAGCCCTTAAAACCGCCGACTGCGGGGTGTTAAACAACCGACCTGATGTGTTTACTTTTGACTTCTCTGTCAAACTTCTTGGTGCAAGCCCTTTGACACGAGCGCCTTGTTTGTTATATTCTTTATAGTACTATGTTTGTATCGGTAATGATAGATCCGGGCGGAGAGAATCTGCCGCTCATCTTTCTGAATTATTAACCTTTACGGATTTGAACGGGTACAGCGGGCATGTGGGGAATCTTCTACTGTGAGCGAAAAACACTGGCGACGCTTAAACGGGAGATCGATCGGCTCACCGATTATTATGGATGTTATCCGTATCTACCAGTATCCCGTCGAAGCGGGTGTTGGCAATTTCCTCACTTGCGAGTGGCGAAAGCTCTTAATCCGTCCGCCCTCAGATAGTTTAACCGTTTTTGAGGAGATTGCCCTCTTTTTCTGATGTGAGGGTATCTTTTTAAAAGCTCAAGGTTTTTAGAGGTTCCCGTTAAAACATTCTACAAAAAGTTTTTATAGGAGATGATGATGTTACTAGAAGAATATAAAACCGCAGATTGCAGCGCTTAAAACCGATGTCGATGAAATTTGGAGGCGTCTTTGACTCCCGCGGTAAAAACAGCGCATTGCGGAAAAGAAGCCGTTGCGGGGCAAGCAGGTTTTTGGGATGATCCCAAAAAGCCGAAGTCCTCTTGTCCGAAATCAAAAACTGAAAAACCGTATCGAGCCGTGGGAAACGCTCATTGCTGATATCGAAGATTTACAAACGCTCTATGAACTGACGCAAGAAGCCGGTGATGCGGAGAATGCAGATTCCATTCAAGAAATTGATACCTCGCTTCATGAACTCCGCGATCGGTTTGAAAAGCTCAATACGCTGGCGCTCCTTTCCGACGAGGTTGACGGGAGCGATGCTTTTTGACTGTTCATGCAGGTGCGGGCGGCACGGAAGCGTGCGACTGGGCGCGGATGTTAACCCGTATGTATCTCCGCTGGGCGGAGCGCCGCGGTTTTTCCGTTGAAACGCTTGATGAACTGGAAGCCGATGAAGGTTAAAATCCATTACCTTGCAGATACGCGGCGACTATGCGTATGGCTCTCAAGGCAGAAACCGGCGTACACCGGCTTATTAGAATTAGTCCTTTGATGCGAACGCCCGCAGGCATACCTCTTTTTCTTCCGTCTATGTGTTCCCCGTGCTGGACGATACCATCGAGGTGAATATCAGACCCGAAGATTTACGGGTGGATACCTACCGCGCAGGCGGAGCGGGCGGCAGCACGTCAATAAAACGGACTCCGCAGTGCGGCTGACGCACCTGCCAACCGGCATTGTTGTTGCGTGCCAAAAACGAGGCGGAGCCAAATCTCCAATCGGGCAACGGCGATGAGTATGCTCAAAAGCGCGGCTGTACGAATACTATCGTAACGAAAAAGAAAAAGAGAATGCGAAGTTTGCCGCCGAGAAAAAGGGGTATTTCGTGGGGGAATCAGATTCGATCATATATCTTTTCAGCCTTATACAATGGTAAAAGATCACCGTACAAAGCATGAAACGGGCAATATCCAAGCGGTTATGGATGGTGATATAGACGGCTTTATCGAAGACTTTTGAAAAACGATGGGCAAATCAGCTACTGTATGAGGATTCTCCAGAATGAAGATAAAACGGCTGTGCGTTGCTTTGATTGCGATGCTCACTGCATTCTGCACCGCTGCGCAGACCAAAGATGCCGCGCTTCCATGGACAATTACGGCGGCAAAATTTACGCTCACCGATGTGCCTGCATTGTATGCATCGTACTCAACCGCATTACCCGCAATGCTCAATCTTTTTGCTCCGTACCTGCAAGCAGGCTTGTTACTCCCGAAGAAAAAGCGCGGCAGCTGATAGACCTTGCCGCAAAAACGTGCGCTTATCCGCGAACGGGCATCGGTAATCGCAGAACGCGATGCGCTGTATCTTGCGGTTATGCCCGAAAAAGAGAAGCTGAGGAGCGTCGCTTCGTTCAATAAAAAGGTAACCGAAAAGGAAGTTGATATACAAAAAGCGCAAGAGAAAATAGATGCATTGCTGCACGATACTTCCTTTACCGCCGACACGTTTCTGTTATCGATCTGGAAGCGACGGGGCAGCAGGTGTTTGAATTGCCGGAATCTGCGAACCTTTTGCAAACGTTGAAAAAGCGAAAAATATCGCTGCAGTAATTAACGGTTCGATAGAGGATTTAAGGGGTATATGTATGTATCCGTTGTATTGACAACCGGTTTACCAGGGGATGCCTGTCTATCGGTTCAACGAGGCGGGACCGTATCAGGCAATCGAAACTATTGCTCGTTCGTTAGCCGCGCAAATTATGGCAGCGGTGAAAAATAGTCAGCCTGCAAAGGTTGTGCTGACTGTGGAACCGGAAGATGCGCAAGTGTATGTGGACGGCGAGCCGCTGCAAATGGGAAAAACGCCGTTTTATATATATAAGCGCAGCCATCGGCTTTGAAGCGCTTGCTGCCGGTTACGACGCTGCCGGTAAAAACGATCGAAGCGAAAGCTGGGGAAGCTATTTGCTCAAAAATAAAAACTTAAAAAGAAAAATGTTATTTCCGTCGGCTTCCAATTTATAAAAACCCGATGCGGATATAGTTTTACATACGCAATATTTTTGCATGGCACCCCATTTCAAAACCGATATTCCGGCAGGTAAAAATACTGCGATCAGTTTTTCATACGGAGATGTAAAAACCTATGTTGTGCTAAGACCTTATGATTTTACTCAGCAGGGGCAGACAACTTATCAGCTACAAGCTGAGCTCAATAAAGAAAAATACCAAAAATCTGATAGACCGGCGGCGAAATACCTTGTACTGGTCGCTCGGCGCCTTTATGTGGCGCTTCCTATTTTTATGATTTTGCAGGGACTTACTGCGGATATGGCTTGCTGCCATGTCGGATTCCCGTTTGGGAGCGATGCGGCAACACAGAGTAAATATCGTGCGCTGTTTATCAGCACTGCGGTGATGCAGGGGATAACCATCGGCTTAGGTATTAACTACGCCGTACAGCTTGATTGTATTTGTACGCCGCCGATCAGAGTATTCCGAAAGAGGCGCGTAAGTGATAGGAAATCTCTTAAAACTGGAGCTTTTAGAAAGTTCCCAATAGAGTGGAGAAAGATATGGCTAAAAGAAGTTTTTCCAGCGTTTAAAGAAACTGTTCGGTATTCATTCCCGATTGGATGATTCTGCAAAGCGTAACCGATACATTGGTCAGAAGCGATATTGGTGCGCAATTTGCGTTTGAGATTGAAGATCGGCTCCGCACGGAATGTAAAAACACGGAAGCGTTGAACAGCAAGAGCAGGTGTTGCAGATTTTATATGATATTTTGTTGCCCTTTTGCCGGTCGCTTCTTTTTTATGCCGGAAAAAGATAAACCTCTGTGTATTTACTGCTGGGGGTTAACGGCGTAGGGAAAGACAACGACCGCCGCTCAAAAGCTCGCTCAGTATTTTAAACCCCGCTTTGCTTCGCCGATCATCCTTGCCGCTGCGGATACCTTTCGGGCAGCCGCGATCGAGCAGCTTGAATATCACGGAAAACAGCCTCGAGGTGCGGGTTATTGCGCATCAGTACGGCGGGGATCCAGGGGCGGTTATCTTTGATGCCGCGCAGGCGGTGCGGGCGCAGGGGAGGTCTTGTTATTGCCGATACTGCGGGGCGGCTCGCATAACAAGGAAAACCTCGTGCAGGAACTACAAAAGATCAATGGGATTGCCGAATCAAAGACGGATGCAGGCTGTTACAAAAAAATACTTGTGCTTGATGTAACGGCAGGGCAAAGCGGCTTTAGGCAGGCTGAAGTTTTCCACGAGGCGGTCGGCGTTGATGCGGTTATCTTAACAAAAATACGATTCAACAGCAAAGGCGGTATTGCGCTCAGCGTGGGGAGGCAGCTGCATCTGCCAGTCATTTTACCGGCACTGGAGAAAAATACGGGGATTTTGCTCCCTTTAATGCTGATACCTATCTGCGGGAATTTATCGGTTTGCCGGTATGAAACGTGTCGCTTTTTGTCTCTGCATAGGCGTCTTTGTTTTTGCTTGCTGCCGTTCGGCGCTGCCGACGGGGTCGATTCAACGGAGACGGCGTATCAAGCCGAAGACCATGCGCAAAGAGGTAAATGGGTATAGCTCAAGAGAGGAGGGAGAAGCTTCTTTGGACGAAAATACTGTCGGCAGCGCTCAACCAGCGAATGCTCCAGTAGGGTACATCGCCGTCGGCTCCCGCAAGCGCAGTTTCGACGGGTTCCGCAGGCGCGGCTCCGGCGACTTCGACAGCTCCGGCAACTCCGGCAAGCGCATCGCCGGCAGCTGACACAGGAAAAGAAGTTCCCGCAGCAGCTGCAAAAAGATGGAGCTGCTTCATCGGTAGCCGATAGAGACGGGAAAGGAGCCGAAAGTGGCGAAACAGCCGATCCTCACCTTTGCCTCTATTCATAACAAGGGATTAACTGTTGCGGACGGAAACAAATGGTACTACGAAATTTTTGACCGGCAGGGGCGTCCATCCTTTGCGGTACTCTACGAGAACGGCACAGCGCTTGACGGAATGGCAGTATAAGGGCAACACCCGCCATCCCGCACAAAAAAGAATCGTTCGTCCAGCAGACTCGGAAATTTTCCGCTATGATGAAGAAGGAAGAGAGCTGAGTATCGAGCTGTATACGGGGAAAACCTTGACCTCGAAGACGGAAAAACGTCTATAACGGCGGTGGAAAGCTCATTGAACAAACCGTTACCGCGGGACATCGAGAGGTCTGTGTGGGAGTTTTCCGAAGGGACGGCAGTTTCTCAAACTAAATATCGGAATGGAAAAAAAACCGCTTTTATCGAACTCGACACCACGCCGCATATTGTTCATCTCTATATGGATGACAAAGAAGTATATGTAGGAGCGGAAGTGTGAAGCGTACCGACTTTGCGTGGATTTTGTTCGTACTGCGGCGTTTTAATGCAGCAGATACCAGGGGCGTTCAGCAATTACCGGAATCCTGTCCGTACTCGGCATTGCATTTGAGGGTTACGGTCTTGATTGTGATCCTTGCGGTGATGAACGGCTTTCAACGCAGCTTTATCGATACTATTTTGCAGGTTGGTTCGGCGCACGTACAGCTGTATGGTTCCGAAGCGGCGCTTGAAAAAGGCGCGGGCTGCCGGCGGGTTTCAATCTTTTTATATCTTTTTCAGAAACACAGACAATCATGCAGGGAACCTACGGCAGACAGCAGCCGGCGATACTGCGCGCTGTACCCGACACGATATTGAGCGATGACCGCGGTTTTGCGGATGCTATCACGATGATGGAAGACGCAATTTTGACCTCAGTGCGCCGTATTCCGTTGTCCTTGGGTACGAGCTTGCCCGTATGCTCTCCGTTTCTGAAGGAGAGCGCATTTCGCTCCTTGCGCTTTCGGGAAATGCTGATACCGACATCTTTCCGGAGAACGCGGAATGTACGGTTATCGGTTTGATGAAGACCGGCTATTATGCAATCGATGCGGGGTTTGCGTTTATATCAACGGAGACGGGCGAACTGCTCTACGGTAAACAACAGGAGCTGTCCGCGGCGGTCAAGCTGAAAAACGCGGAGGCTGACGGAATCTATATCGCCCGTATTGCGGCAGCAGCGCCCGAAGTGAAGGCTGAATCGTGGCGCACCTATAATCAAGCGTTTTTCGGTGCCTTGCGCATCGAAAAAAATACGATGTTTATGCTCGTTTTTGATCTTTGTCGTGGTTACGGTGAATATTTACAACGGAATGCGGCGTTCCATCTATGAACGGCGGGAAGAAATTTCGGTACTTCGTTGGGGGCAAAGAACATATTCAAGCGCTCTTTATCGCCAACGGTTTTACAATCGGGCTTTTTGAGCGCTTGCATCGGCTTACTTTTTTAGGGCTGCTCCTTTCAGCAGACATCAATCGGGTGTTTTTTACTGGCTGAATATCTGGTCAATGCTGTCATTGAAGCGGCAAATATTTTTGCTGGAACATACATTTTTACTGGATTCAGTATTTTCAGTCCTCAATACTTTTATATTGATTCGGTCCCTGTGCGTATTTTTCTTCGGCGAAGTTTTTCAGTGTTCTTATTCGTGTGTCTTTTTCTGCGAGGTTTTGCCGCTTTCATTGCTGCCCGAAAAACTCTACCCTTAAACCTGCGGAGGTACTGCGCTATGAGTAAACCGATTTTTGGCGCTGACAAATGTTTCAAAGACCTTTCAGTCGGAAGCGGACTCAATCAGTATTTTACATAATTTAGATTTGATTGTTGAGCAACCGGCAAAAATCGCCGTAGTCGGGGAGTCCGGCTGCGGCAAAAGCACGTTTTTTTGAATATTGTCGGCGGTTTGGAACAGGCTGATTCGGGGAGATTATTGCAGGCGGATATGAACTGCATCGGTTGAGCGAAAGCGGATTAACGGACTACCGCCGCTTTTTACCTTGGCTTTATCTTTCAGTTTCACTATTTGCTGGAAGCGACTTTACTGCGATCGAAAAATGTGATGCTGCCGGCACTGATCGCGGGTATGCCCAAAAAGCGGTAAAAGAGAAAGCTGCCGCGCTTTTGCAGGATGTCAAGTTGGAAACGCGCTTCAATCATTTTCCTGCGCAGCTGTCGGGAGGAGAGCGGCGGCGGGCGGCGGTCGCCCGTGCGCTTATCAATGACCCTTCGCTCATTTTTAGCGGATGAGCCGACCGGCAACCTCGACCCCTGCCAATGCGCACGGGGTGCAAGAACTGCTCTTTCGATAGCGGATAAGCACCATAAAAACGCTCATCATCGTAACGCATGATCAGGGGATCGCCGCCGACACCGACCAGTGCTACCGGCTTGAACAAGGAAAGCTGCATCTTTTATGAATTTTTATTGGCATGGAAGCTCGCGCTGCGGTATCTGGGACTCAATGCAGGGAAGTTCAGTACTCTAATGCGCGGAAAGAGCTTAATCGGCGCTGTCTGGGGAATCGGCATCAGTATTATCCCGTTGGTTATCGTACTCGTTGTGTCCGATGGGATGATCAAGGTATTACCTCCCGCATGATTGAACTCGAAGCGGGCATTTTGCAGGTACTTGATCTGCGTCCGGCGCCCCGCAGCGCAGAGATTGCCGCTGAGCGGAAACAGAGCGCGCAAGAGGTTTTCGATTCAATCCGCATGAACGTACAGCCGCTCATCACCGGTTCTCGGCGGCAGCAAGACGTACCGGTTTACTCATCGGCAAGACCGGACGCAGCGGAGGCACGATACGGGCGATAGAGCCGGGCTATTTTACCGACAACATTCCTGCACTGGAACCTGTTAACGGTGGTAGACGGCAGTCTTGAATTCGATAGCGCCCGTTCAATTTTGCTCGGCAAAAATTGCGGAAAAACCGGTCTTGCAGTGGGGGATAGCTGCTTGCTGCTCACGTTGCTGCCGCAGTATACCGGTAATCAGACGAGACCCAAGATGACCCGTTTTAAGGTTGCCGGCATTCTTTCATCAGGGTATCAGGAATTGGATGCGCTATGGATCTTTATTCCGCTGGAGGCTGCCGATGTCGTGTTGGCGCCTCAGTCCTCGCTGGGTGCGCTTACGGTTAGTATTTCAGACCCTTTTAACGACTTGTTGCTTGCGGACGCAAAAGACGCCATTCAGCAACTGTTGCCGGCAGGATTTTCGGTGTATACGTGGCAGGGATTTGAATCGATCGCAATTTTATTCATTTCAAACTTCAAAGAATCTTTTGATGTTTATCATGTTTTTTTAATTCTACTTGCTGCCTCGGTCAATGTTTCTTCGGCAATGGTAATGCTCATCATGGAGCGGCGGAAGGAAATTGCAATTCTGAAAGCAACCGGCGCGCATCCGTTTTTATCACTATGTCAGTTTTTAATTGCCGGTCTGTGTACCGGTGCGGCAGGTCTCTGTATCGGCTTAACCGGCGGAATTCTTGCGGCATTACACATCAACGAACTATTCACCTTTTTGAATACGCACTCAATACGGGGCAGACTGCATTCTATTATATGGTGGGCAAAACGGGCAACCCTAAAACTATCCGGCTCTTAGCGCCGGAATACTATTTGGAATATATCCCCATATCCTTGAATGTGAGTGAACTATATATCATCAGCCGCTGGCACACTCATTTCTGTCGGTGATTGTCTGCTTGCTCCCTGCCGTGTACGCGGGTAAAGAAAAAGCCCTTGGAAAGTATGCGGAAAGTATAGACATTGCTGTATTTGTTTTTATTCATGCGGAGGGGAATGCTCCGTTTTTCAGCTACGCTCTGTGTCGGGATTCTTTTTCGACATTGATCGACCTTGCATAAGGTTAAAGAGACCTCTGAACATTTCCTGCACAGTGTTGCCGTACTGTGCATCAAGTTGATCCCAAGACGGAATCGATGGCTTTTATTCCCCGCTTTTTCCGCCTCGGCAGCCGAACCGCTTGATATGAGCAATGCTATGGCTTTTTCTCACCGCAGGGGAATCAATACCTTCGAGCTGCGCCTGTTCAAAACACGCGGTAAGTACGGTAGCATCTTTTCGGACGCTTTTCGATATGAAGTATGACAGGTAAGCTCTTTTTCCTTCCACAATCATCGTCGCCTCGTTTCTTTCCGGCATTTCCCGTACCGATATTTTTACATCGTCGAGTATTTGAAAACCGACACCGGCTTCTGCAAAAAGCGATGCAAAAAGATTCGCTTTCTTCATGTTCTTTTCCGCGGCGCTCAGTACCGATATAGGCGGCAAGCGCAGCGAGCGCTCCTGTCTTTAAGCGGATCATCCGCTCATAATCCTGCCTCGAGAGGAAAAAGCCGGCAGTCCGATGCCAATGGATATCAAGAGCCTGTCCTCCATGTAGTGCGCGGATATGCGCAAGCGCCGCAGCATATAAATCGAGCTTTATGTTTGTAGGCGCCTGATATGCTTCAAGCGATTGTAATGCCCAGAAGTAAAGCCAGCTGCCCGAATTAAGCGCCGCATCGAGTCCGTAAGCTACATGGGCGGCGGGCTTCCCGCGGCGCAGCTCTGAATTGTCTTCTATATCATCATGAATAAGACTTGCCGTGTGGATTCCTTCGATGAGCGGCGTAAGCGTGTAGATGTCCCCGTCGTTGCCACCCGCAAGCTGATAGGTAAGAACGGTGAGTAGCGGTCTCCAGCGCTTTTCCTCCGCCGGACAACAACGAGGCGCACGGAGCGGATAAAAGGGCAATAGGGATTTTGTGCTGCAGCGGACTCCGGTATCTCTGGGCAATGCAATGCGCAATGCGCTTTCAATCTTTTCAAGCTGTTGCTTAAATTCATCATTCATACTACTATTATACTTCATATTGTATTGATAGAGAACTACTCTAGCAGAAGGGCAAAGGTATCGATGCGCTCTCCATGATTCTGCGATATTGATTCGTGCGGAGGGTTTAATCTCCCGACGCTTGCATCGAGGGTTGTTGATTCACTCTTTCGATGCCTCGGCGCCTTTTGGGTATATAAAAAGGAACTTATGGGAAATCAGTATCGGGAGCCGGACTATTGGTCGCGCAAGGCATTTTTCGGAGAGGTACCCCGCGCGGTCGGTTTATAAATTGGAAGAAATGCAAAAGAAGTTTAACCTATTCAGGGAAGAATGACAGCGTGCTTGACCTCGGCGCGCGCGCCGGAAGTTGGACAACTTTTTGCTGAGGTTTCCTCTCCGGACGGCGCGTATGTGCGGTGGATTTACAACCGCTTGCAGAATCGATACAGGGATCCGCGGCTTACGTTTTTCAAGGAGATCTCACCGCGGCGGCTATGGCAGCTGCGGTTAAAAGCTCGTGGTCCCTACCGTTCCGTTATTTGCGACGCGGCGCCCGCCACTACCGGCAATAAAATCGTCGACACCGCCCGCTCAGCCGCCCTTGTCGATATGGCGCTTTTACTATGCTGAAACGCAGCTGAAAAACACGGCAGTTTTTGTCGTTAAAAATATTTCAGGGCGGCAGCGAATCGCAGTATCTTCAGCAGATGCGAAAGCTGTTTCAAAACTGCCCGCGCCTTTTGGCCGGGAGCGTACGTCGCAGTAGCAGCTTTTGAAACCTATCTGCTCGGCTTGAGACTTGAATGAGTGCAGATCAAAACAAAACGGCAACCTCGAAAAATTGACTTTTGAGAGGTTGCCAGGGAATACTGATGGATATCCAGAGTGAGGAGCGTGCGCAATGCGAGCAGTAATACAGCGGGTACGGTCGGGAAGCGTGGCGATTGAAGGTTTTGCGACTCAGACCATCGGCAAAGGGCTTTGTCATTTTATTGGGCATTTGTCCTGAAGATACCGGAAAGGCGATATCGATTGGCTGGTTAAAAATCATACAGATGCGGATTTTTGAAGACGATGAAGGGAAGATGAACCGATCCTTGCCGATGTGCAGGGAGACATTTTTGCTGGTTAGTCAGTTTACCCTGTTTGCCAGCACCAAGAAGGAAACCGCCCGTCGTTCAATGCGGCAGCGGGAGCGCTTCGATTGCAATTCCACTCTATGAGATGCTGCATCCGCAAACTGAATGCAGCGCTCGGTAAGCCGGTAAAAACCGGACAATTCGGAGCGGATATGCAAGTAGAAATTCACAACGACAGGACCGAGTTACCATCATCATCGATACAAAGGTAAAAGAATAATTATCGGGAGCCACTAAAAACTCACCGTATTGGACAGTTTCTAATATCGATACCTTGAGTTGTTCGCGGATGCCCAAAGGCAATAGGATGATTTCGTTAATCGCATTTTTAGGAAATGTCGGGCGGGAGTATGAACGCACTCGGCACAATGCAGCGTGGATTGCTGCGGATCACTTGAATATCTGTGCGGGGATTTCGTGGCAGCATAAGTTCCGCGGGTTGTACGGGCGGTTTCCGGCGGCAGTGAGCGGTGGAGCTGCGGTTCATGCGCTCAAGCCCAGAAACGTATGAACCTATCAGGAGAAGCCGTGGGGAAGCGGCGCAGTTCTTCAAAAATTCCCCGGCGGAAATACTGATCGTCCATGATGAGCTGGAACTGCCGCCTGCCGCTTTGAGCCCTCAAGTGGTCGGGAGGGCTCGGCGGGCACAACGGGCTTCGCTCAATAAAGGCAGCGCTGGGGACGCCGGACTTTTGGCGGCTCAGGATTGGTATCGGCCGCCCGGGCGGGAAAAAAAACAGCGGCGCCGATCATCCCGATATTGCAGGCTACGTACTCTCTCCGTTTTCTCAAGAAAGAATGTACCCTGCTGGATGCAGCGCTGCCCCAGCTGGAACCGCTTTTTACCGCACTGATCACCGAGCGGAAGGAGCCGCAAACATTGCTTCCCGCATGGGCGAAAGTGCTTCCAAAAGCGGTAACCATTTCACGATAACCTGTTCTAAAACGAAAGTTTTTGAACAGGTTGATTCGTGCGGTGGGTTTACTACCCGCTGTACTCGGCAACGCGCTGCGTCGGGGTGTCGGTTGCCTAAAGGCTATTTAAAAAGAGCTCGTTGTCGCCGTCAAACGCGCTGCCCGGCTTTGCCTTTTATTCGCAGCGGATATTGCTGCAGAACCGGCTGTCAAACTTTCAGTTTTTCGGCTGCAAGCGTTGCCTTTTTCCAGCATAGATTTTTCCCTGTCGAAGCGCTCTCCTCTTTATCAACCTTAGAGGGCTTTCCGATTTTGCTGCCGTTGCTCCTTTCGGCGCCCCAGCCTTTGCCGCAGCCGATGCTTCAGCGGTACCTAAAGCCGGACTGTGTTTTGCTAGCTGTAGGGGAATCAGGCGCTTTATCAGTGTTTACAAAACTTGAAACATATTTCTGATTGGGGAACAGCTGTGCGCGTAAAGTCTTTTTCAAGATCGATTGCAATATCAGGGGTTATCTTCCAAAAATTTTTACGGCGTTATCATGCCCCTGCCCAATCTTATCTTCTTTATATGAATACCTATGCGCCTCTATCAGGTCATATTTTACCGCGCAGTCCAATAAGCTGCCGTAGGGCGAAATGCCCTTGCCGAATAGAATTTCTAGTTCAATTTTTCGGAACGGCGGCGCGACCTTATTTTTACCACTTTGATGCGCACCTTGTTTCCCCATGCTTCATCCTCATCCTTGCCGAGTACCTCGCCCTTGCGCACTTCGATACGCACCGATGAATAAAATTTGAGCGCATTACCGCCGGTGGTGGTTTCAGGTTGCCGTATGCAATGCCGATTTTCATACGAATTTGGTTGATAAAGATGAGAATACATTTTTGAACGCGAAATAATCGTACGTCAATTTTCGTAGCGCTTGACTCATCAATCGCGCCTGCAATCCCATGTGAGAATCACCCATTTCTCCGTCAATTTCCGCTTGCGGCGTAAGCGCTGCGACCGAGTCTACAACAATGACATCCACTGCGCCTGATCGGACGAGGTTTTCGGTGATTTCAACGCCTGTTCCCCTGCATCGGGCTGAGCAAACCCATAGCTCATCGATATTGACACCAAGTTTTTGCGCATACTGCGGGTCAAGGCGTGTTCTGCATCCACAAACGCTGCAATACCGCCCCGTTTTTGCGCCTCGGCAACAACATGCAGCGCGAGCGTGGTTTTACCCGATGACTCAGGGCCAAATATTTCGATAATTCTCCCGCGCGGATAGCCGCCAATACCGAGCGCCTCATCGAGCAGGGATGCCGCCGAGCGGATTACTTCAATGCCGCTCGCTCGCCGTTTTTGCGCCCAGCTTCATCAATGAGCCCTGTCCGAACTCTTTTTCGATTTGGAGGCGTGCGTACTTCCAACGCTTTTTAGTTTTTCATCGGCATCAGTAATATTGGTTACCTGATTTATTTCTGATTTTGTTTTTGCCATTTAGTGCCTCCATAACAAGTGCGCCGTGCGGTGCCGCTAGAATATGCGTGATGACTCCTGCAAAAAGCATATTTTGATTCTGGCACGGTTTACGCTGCGCCGCTTCTTATCTTTGTTATATGCCTTTATCGCGATTTTGGCTTAAAAACGACTGAAAAATCACTTTTTGAGAAATTTTTGCAAAGAGGAACTGTTACACTATGAGTACTCTCTATGCAGAGCATCATCGGCTGTTCCTTTATAGCATAAGACACATAAGAAAGCAATATTTTCAAAAGACGAACGGGAAGCTTATCTTCAAAAGCGATAGTCCAGATAGCCTTTTTATTCTGCCATTCTGATGTATGTATCTGACGCATGTTGCCCTGTTTTGACGAACCTATGCTTTTGAAAAGGGCGCCGGAATCCATGCGGTAGGTTGTACAGCGAGCATCCAAGATACTGGAATCATGTGTTACGATAAGGACGGCGGTTCCAAGCTTGTGTATGTCTTTTATAGCCTGCATCACGCCGGCTGCCGTTTCCGCATCGAGGTTTGCAGTCGGTTCATCCGCGATGAGCAGTTTGGGATCATTCATCAGCGCACGCGCAATAAGCATCCGCTTTGCTTCTCCGCCTGAAAGATTGCTCGGCATTTCATCTTTTAAATGAGCGATGCCCATCAGTTCCAATAAGCTCAGCGCCCTCCCTACGGTATCGCCGTCCCGATCAAATAAGAAAAACGGTACGCGCACATTATCCAGTACCGAAAGATTCGGCAAGGCGCCAAGCGATTGGGGAACAAATCCGATGGACTCGTTACGGTAAGCGCTTTTTCGGTATCGCTCATCATCGTGATGTCTTTATGTTCAAATAAAACAGTACCTGAAGTCGGCTCTAAAATGCCTGAAATGAGGTTTAGCAGCGTCGTTTTTTTCCTGAACCGGAGCGTCCGACGATAAAGACAAAAATCGAGGCATCGATGCTAAAATCGACCGCTCTGACGGCAAAAATCAGAGCCGCTTCTGGTAAATGTTCGGGAGAGTTGTTTTGTTTGCAAGAGCATACCGTAATAAACCTATTATAATTATAATAATATAGCAGAATTTATCTTTTTCTGTTAACGAACAGATAGCCGGCGTTTATCACTATCAATAGAATCGCTAAGAGTAAAATGATCGGTTTGGTATACACATTACAATGCATTGCCGCATTCTTACATGTACCGATAACAACGGTTTGTAATAAGATGAGGCAAACGCCGAGTCCGATATTGGAAAAAATGCGATACCGATTCGGAAAGCGCTTTACTGGGCAAAAAGATCACACCCAATGCGGTAATTAAACCGCCGAGCATTCTGACTGCCTCGCCCATCCAGTGGCACTTCATAAAGCTGCCGTCAGCTTTTGGAAAGCAAACATGGGCAAATCCAAACGGGGCAAAAAACACGAGCAAACCGATGATAACGATTAACGCTCCTACAATATACTTTTTCATTATGATACCTCATAAAGTAGTTAGTGAACCTGTTCGGCAATTGAGCTTTCTGAACAGGTTATCTTGAAATGCGATGTTCTAAATCAACCTGCCGCCAGCCCCCTTATATCGTCAGATAAGAGTACCTCATTTACCGGCAATTAAAACCATAGCATCTGTTGGGACTGTCCAAAAACTTCAGTTTTTGGACAGTTTCCTAGATTTAGATGCGATGTTTAAAATAAGTCATTACTGTATAAAGACTTACCCTGAAACTCGCGGGGATGTCGAAAAAGTAACCAACTTTTTGAGACATCCCCTATATATCTGGAATAGGATAAAAGTCAATCTATGGTTACATTATACTCCGAATATTCTATCGATTATCTTATATGTGCGCCTCTAAAACCATCAAGCTCTAGCGGCTTGTTCTGTAAGGAAATGGTTTATTGTATCCGCTCAAGCGGATTGCGAATCAAGCCTCAGCGGCTTGTTCTGTAAGGAAATGGTTTATCGTATCCGCTAAAGCGGATTGCGAATCAAGCCTCAGCGGCTTGTTCTGTAAAGGGAATGGTTTATCGTATCCGCTACAGCGGATTGCGAATCAGTTTTTTTGAAGATGCCCTCAACCCTGTTTTGAAACTTCCATTTCTGAACAGGTTACCTCGAAATGCGATGCATGAACTCTGCGATCTGTTCGACAACGAAGTTATCGAACAGGCACAATATAATGAATAGATCTTTTGAAAAATCTAATCGAGCGCCCTACAAATGCCTTTGTTGCCTGTGCAAGCGCTTGTAAGAGCTTCTCACGTTTTCTGGTGTGGTTGCCCAGTCGGTTTGCGATGCGGATAACGGTGTGCGAGTCATCTTTCTTTTCCCAAAATCCGAATGCGATTTTTGAAAGCGCTGCATAGCGTGTGTTTTCAAGAACAATGAAAAATTTGATTTGTCGGCGCTGTAAAAATAGTGTTCATAGCCGTGGGAGGAAAGAAAAAGCACGGATGGTATCGGCGGCACGGATCGCATTTTTCTCCGATCTGAAGATACAGGTCATCAGTAAAAAGTGTTTCAAACTGAATCCCGAGAAGCCTTCCTTTTGCGAGTAAGGCGCCGTGCTGTTTTCATAATAGTGAAAAATGAGGGCTGCGTTTCGGATCGGGAATAACAACCGCTTCACCGAAGAGTGCGCCGCATTTTGTGCCACCGATGTAAAAACATCGCAGAGCTGTGCAAGGTCTGCAAGCGTTACATCGTTTTTCTTTACAAAGCAAGCGCATAGGGCAAGTCGCGCTCCGTCAACATACAGCGGAATATGATATTCGCGGCACGGCGCTGATTGCAGTCATCTCCTGCTTAGTGTAAAGTGTCCCGTATTCAGTCGGCTGCGAGATGTACACCATCCCCGGATGTACCATATGCTCATAGTTTCCGTCTGCATAAAAATCCTGTAAATACTGCTTAACTGTTGCGGCGGTAATTTTGCCTTTGTCGCAAGCAAGAGGAAGCACTTTATGCCCACCGAACTCTATCGCACCCGCTTCGTGTACAGCGACATGCCCGGTCTGCGCTGCGATAACTCCCTCGTATTGATGGAGAAACGCATCGATAACCGTTGCATTGGTTTGAGTACCGCCGACCAGAAAATGCACCGCCGCATCAGGGCAGTTGCACGCGTGTCTCGATACGGGAACGCGCTCGCTCACAATATTCATCGGTTCCGTATCCAGTCGTTTGTTCCATATTTGTTTGTACGAGGCGTTGGATAATCGCGGGATGCGCCCCTTCCATATAATCCGAAGTGAAAAAGACTTTGTGTTGAGTTTCCATAATATGAGATTATCGGATAACGGATTTTTGTGCAAGATTTTTTTCGTTTGCGTTTGAGAGGTGTTTTTATGATGTCTTGACAGTCTAAAAATTCAACGATATGCTTCTACCGACTATATTTATTGGATATATATTGGGAGGTCTTATGAAAGTATTCATTACCAAAATCGGAAAAATTACCGTTAATACGGCACAGCATTGCGCATATAATGGCGGAGGCTGTCATGAATTTATTTCCCGGAACAAAGGTTGCGATTGGACCCTGCCGTTGAACACGGGTTTTATTATGACTTTGACCTTCCGACACCGATTACGCAGGACGATCTTGCCCGTATCGAAAAAGGAAATGCGCCGCTTGTTATCCACTCCGCAAAACTTTGTGAAAGAAGTCATCAGCAGGCAGCAAGCGCTTGAGCTTTTTAAAGACCAGCCGTATAAATGCGAACTTATCAATGATTTACCGCCCGATGCGGAAATCTCGATTTATCGATCAGGCACATTTTGTCGATTTATGCAGAGGACCGCATATTGCCAATTCAAAAGAAATTAATGCTCAAAGTTTTAAGTTGCAAAATTGCCGGCGCCTATTGGCGTGGTGATGAAAAACGTCCGATGCTCACCAGAATCTACGGTACGGCGTGGGGAAACGCCTAGTGATCTTAAAACCTATCTGACGATGCAGGCGGAAGCGGAAAAGAACGATCATCGTAAAAATAGGTCGTGAACTCGACTTATTCCATATCGAAGAAGATAATCCCGGCGAGGGTATTTTTGGCATCCGAACGGCTGGACATTGTACTTAACGGTGCAGCGTACGTACGCCAAAGATTAAAGAGGACGGCTATGTTGAAGTAAACACACCCTTTGTAATGCCCCAGAGTCTATGGCTTCGGTCGGGACACTGGGAAAAATACAAAGAAAAATATGTTTTATCACCGAAAGCGAAAAACGGATGTTTGCGCTTAAGCCAATGAACTGTCCGGGTCATGTCGAAATCTTCAGACAGGGCATTAAGAGCTACCGTGATCTGCCGCTGCGTATCGCGGAGTTTGGTTCTTATGCACGGAATGAACGCTTCCCGGGTTCATTGCACGGGATTATGCGGGTGCGTGGTTTTGTACAGGATGATGCGCATATTTTCTGCACAGAAGAACAAATTTCTTCCGAGGTATGTAAGTTCTGTAACCTGCTTAAGTCCTCTATCGAGATTTCGGCTTTGACGATAAGGCAATACTCGTTAAGTTTTCAACGCTACGGAGAAACGGGTCGGCAACGATGCAACATGGGATCGAGCGGAGAATGCGCTTGCACAGGCGTATAAAGCCGCCGGTCTTGAGTACGAGGTCGCCCCCGAGAAGCGCGCTTTTTATAGTCTAAGCTGGAGTTTACGCTCGTCGATGCCCTTGGTCGCGAGTGGCGGTGCGGCACCTTACAGGCGGACTATCAGCTGCGCTTCCAAAGATCGATTGAATGCCGAGTATATCGGGGAAGACAACCAAAAGCATCATCCGGTTATGCTGCACCGCGCGGCGCTCGGCTCGCTGGAACGATTTATCGGCATTTTGATTGAACAATTCGGCGGGGCGCTACCTCCGTGGCTTTCGCCGGTGCGAGGCAATGGTTATCCCCTGTCGCTCCCGTGTTTAACGACTATGCTGAAAGTGTCGCCGCCTCTCTTTCAAAAGCCGGCTTCCGCGTAAAGGCTGATATTGACACTGACCGTATGAATGCAAAGATACGAAAGTATCAGGAGCAAAAATACCGTATCAGCTGGTGGTTGGCGAAAAAGAAAAGCAGGACAATAGCGTTACCGTTCGGCGACAGCGAGCGCAGAAAACGATGTCAGTCGATGAATTTACGGCTTTCTTAAAACTGAAAAGCCGACACCCGTTGCAACGAGCGCTGAGTTTTAACGGAAAGCCATGATGATAGAAGCATCTTTTAAAATGCTATACTCTGAGTTTTTCAGATGCCCTAGAGATGTTTTGACCGAAAGTAAACCTGTTCGAAACGCAGCCCTTTCTGAACAGGTTACCTTGAGATCGTCGATGTTCACGCATCGTGCTATTTGTGCGATGCGTGAACTCGTCGACCTGTTTGATACCGAAGTTATCGAACAGGTCGAGTATCTTCATAAACGGCAACGGTCAGTAGTTCAATAAGAATTACCGACCGTTTTGTATATAGGCTCGTGATTAGGCTGCACATCAAAAATCAGCGCTGTTACATCATAGGAACCTCTAAGGTTTTTAAGTTCTTTAAGATGCCCTATAAAGCTATCCACGCGGCGCGGCATATCATGAGTTGCGACAATGTTGATACCCGTATGCAGTACATCAGGGATAATAATTGCTATTTTAACCGGCGCCGATTTGACTTATTTTTGTTGATTTCTGCCATTACCTGGAAAAATCATGCCTTTGGGAATCGGCGCGGCTGTTTTGACAGGGAAGCGCCGATAAAAAGCCGTTTTCAATATGCCACCGTCGAGCTGATATTTCTTCGAGGGTCTTTCATTTCTGTAAACCGTATTCAAGTCCGCGCTATAGCTATATCCCTCTATTGTATAGGCGCCGTCTTTTTCGATTGCACGGAGCCTACAGCCCATAGGACAAGAAACACAGGTAAATTCTTTCATGCTGTTTTTGTCTATGCGTCAAGGCAGGCGATGCCAGGTAGGGTTTTGCGCTCGAAAAATTCGAGCGAGGCGCCGCCATGGTCGATACGTGACTCATCTTATCGGCAAGATGGAACTTGTTGACGGCTGCAACAGAATCCCCGCCGCCGACGACTGTTACTGCACCTTTGTTTCGGTCGCCTCTGCAACAAGGCGGGCAACTGCTTCTGTTCCGTGGGAAAAGCTTCAAATTCAAATACACCGACAGGACCGTTCCAGACGATGGATTTTGCCCGTAAAATTTCCGCCTTGTATAATTCGATGGTTTTAGGTCCAACATCCATTCCCATAAGTGAATCAGGAATATCGCAGCCATCTACGCTTTCCGGTTTTGCATCGGCGGCGAAAGAGGCGGCGCAAATATGATCCACCGGCAGGATTATTTTAACACCCTTTGCTTTTTGCATCGGTTAACAGTTTTTGCCGTATCGATAAAATCATCTTCAACGAGGGACTTTCTGATGGAATGACCTTGCGCTTTAAGAAAGGTGCTTATGCCATACCGCCGCCGATAATCAGCGCAGCGGCATTCTTTAAAAGGCTGTCCAACACCGCAATTTTTGATGAAACCTTTGCACCGCCGATAATGGCGACCATCGGCTTAGGAGGATTTTTTACCATCGGTTCTATATACTTCACTTCTTTTTCCATTAAGAAAGCCGGCGACTTTCACTTTCATAAATTTCGCAATGGTCGCTGCAGAGGTGCACGAGCGCGGTGCGCGGTACCAAAAGCGTCACTGACATAGACATCCACCATAGGAGGCAAGCTCTTTGGCAAACGCTTCCTGTTCTGCACTGTCTTTGGATGCTGCTCTTCCGGATGGAGCGTGTATTTTCCAGCATCAAAAGTGCCGCCTGCGGGAAGCGCGTCTACGACTGCCTTTTGTCCCTTGCAGGAATCAGCGAGCCGAACGGGCATACCTACATAGTTTTCCAAATATGCCGCTACCGGCTCATCTTTATGTTTACTGGCGATGTAAGCCTCTTTATCAAAAGGCTTACCGTCTTTCGCTGCTTTTTCTTCAGCTTTTTAGCGTCTTGGAGGATCTCCGAGGTGGCTCATCAACACCAGAGAGCGAGGCTTTTGCTCTCAAGATGTATTGATAGTCAGTAGTGCCGCAACAATCCGCGTATCGTCCTGCACAACGCCATCCTTCATCGAGACATTAAAATCGACCGCATGATAACACGCTTGCCGTGAAGATCCACATCTCTTACTGTGCTAACCATTGTATTCCTCCATAGATGATCGGGTAGGGCAGCGCGCCTCTGTCAAAAAGTTGCTCGTAAAGAGGGCGCCGTCAAAGCAAGAGCTGCGTTTTGAGCGACGCGCTCTATTTTGCTATTTTTCGGAGTGCCGGATGCCCTCTCATAGTAAACCTGTTCGAAAACGCAGTTATCGAATAGGTCGAGTGTATATCCGATAAAAATATACTCCGTTCTATAAGCAACAACGGCTTCGATATAGGCAGGGGTAACCGCATCAGTTATTTTTAATCCCGCAGATAGTATCGGGCAATCTCTATTGGGCTGTGCAATACTTAAAATCTGGCTTTTTCCAAACTACAGGGCACCTTCAAAAATCAAAAGTTTTGGAGTTTTCTTATGTAGGTGGCAGCTTTTCCGCCATCATTTTTATAGGTTTATAGTGGGCAGTGCCGGAAAGAATACTATGCAGGAAACAACTGCGTATATTTCATCATTTCAATTTTTGTTCTCATTTTTGCAACATTTTAAGCCATTTTGCTATTGGTGACGCATATACATGCTATGAAAATTATCAATAATAAAACGCCTGAGATGTAAAAATTGCTGATTCATTTTGAACGGAGATCGCTTTTTCTGATAAAGGTGAGCAAACATATCCTTTTTGAGACTGGAGGATGCTTCCCGACACGGAAGAGTTGCCCCATCGATTTTTGAATGGGATAATCCCGAATGACAGCTTGGAAAAACAGCCGATGCTGCTTTCCATCTGCAGAGACCAGTGTTCAGGATTCCTGTGTTGTATCCGTGGCAGCGCTCGTCAGTGCTAATATCCTCGATGCCGTCACGCTGCGAGTCTGCTGAGGCTCAAGGACAAAAGCCAACTGTCCGGTAAGGGCGAACCTTAACGAGCTTTACGATGAGGACGGTGACGCGGGCAGACAGATTGTTTTGTTGCCGACCGGCGCGGGAAAAATCGCTGTGCAGCCAGGTACCGGCGCTACTATGGACAAGCCGACGCTCATTATCTCATCCGCTTTTAGCCTTGATGAGCGATCAAGATGCGCCGGATGCGGGAAGGAAAATCTTTGAACCGGTTTTGTTCCGCGGCGGTCAAAGCGGACAGGAACGCGCTGCTGCAATATGCCCGCCTTGAAAGCTAGGATGATGGCAAACCTCCTGCAAAACTCATCGGTGCCAATCCCGAAATTTTAATGCAGAAAGAAGTACTGAACCGTATTGCACAGCGCGGCATTGCCCACCCTTTGCTATCGACGAGGCTCATTGCGTCAGTGAGATGGGGAGACAGCTTTCGACCCGGCGTATCAAACATTACGGCACGTTATCGAAACGTTAAACCACCTGCAGTTACCGCTTTTTACCGCCACAGCAGGAAAACGAGGTGTTGAGGCGTATCGGCGAGGTACTCTTTGACGCGCGGGCGCATCTGGTACGCGGAGAATCTGACCGACCTAATATTGCTCTATGCGCGGCAATGCCGTGTAAAAGCGCCCTGCGCTGCAGGAGGTTGCAAACAGGCAGCGCCCGATGGTTATTTTCATCGCGCAACACGGAACGGTACAGAGCAAACGGCTGCATTTTTACGCCATACGCTGCGGGGATCGAGGCAATTCGATTTTACCATGCGCTGGTTTTACGGCGGGAAGAAAAAGATGATGTGGGAGCAATGGTTCCATCAGCACGATAGCGCGATACTGGTAACGACCTGCGCGTAGGGGCATGGGTACGATAAAAGAACGTACGCACGGTGATTCACCTCAATGCCCCGCCTACCGCCGAAGCGCGTGTCGCACAGGAGGCGGAGTAGGGGCGAGACGGTAGCCCCGCGCAGGCGCGTTTTGCTGTGGAGCCCTGAAGATAAGGCTCGGATTGCATTGTTGCCTGAAAAGCAACGGAGACGGGCAGAAATACTCGTTAATTTTGCCGAAAGCGGGCGCTGCCGGCGTGAGGTACTGCTTGAAGCACTTGGGGAAGTGCGGGCTGTTCCGCTCCATGCGGGTGACGAGAAGTATTGCCTGTTCCGGATGCGATGTGTGTAACGGAACCGCGCTATTCGTATCCTCAAGATGAGCGGGAGTTGATAAGGTTTATCGCGGCACATAAACGCGAGTTTACTACGTCGCAGCTTATTCAGGAGCTGTGCAAAAATTTTCCGCTCTGGCGCGCCGGCGATATCGGCAGCCTTGTTTCGCAGCTCATCGATGAAAAGGAAAATCCGCCCTGCCTAGTTCATTTTTGGAAAGGCGCGCTCACGTAGACAAACATATCGAGTGTCTGTTCCATTCCGCGAATATGGGAGAGCTGCTAAACGATATCTCGATGCGATTTTCCATCAAATTTCTAACACAATTTCTCATGCTGTTTCAAATATCAATATATGCTATAATCAATATTACTTTCTTTTATAAAAACGCATAGAGTCTATATGAATACATCCAGAAATCAAATGCTCTTTGCCGAAAATCTCCCTACACACGTCCCGGACAGCGGCGCATTAAAACTAGCATTTACAAAAGCGGAACAGCGTTTGAAGCCGCACATTTCGGCGCTGACAGATTGCCATCATCGACGAAGTGCAAAAAGCTTATCCATTATCAAATAGCATGCAAACTCTTGCGGAAATACGGCTCAGCATCGACACTCGACGACAGTTTTTACGATGCGGAAAATGCGCTTTTGATGAAGCCAGATCCCTATATGGAAATGACCAATAGTTTTAACAAAAAGCTGCTTTGCACGTCATCATTCCGTAAAGGGAATTGGAAGAAAAATTCGGAGACCTATATTCGTGCAGATTGAACTTGATGCAGTCTTTCACCCGCTATTATGGAAGATTGGCGGAAGAAAACCACTTACCAGCAGTTTGATAAACTAATCGCTGGCGGAAATCAGATTTTGCGGGAAAAACGTACGCCTGCACGGCTGACTCCTTTTGTACAGCACAAGATCGTGACACACGGAAAAAGCAGCAGAAGCCTACTACGGTGCAGGCACGAGGTAGAATTTCGATTCTATCTACGATAATTTAGTCAAAGTGCGTACTCGCATCGCACTCGGATATCAAGGTTATGTACAGCTCAGGGTACGATCGGATGGGGCAGACCGAGCTACAATGCGGAGATGGTTGCCTGCTCGATCGATCATCAGCGGTGCTGCACGATGACTGTCAGAACTTACGCACAGCGGCAGGCGAGGCGGTTGGGCTTGGAACAGCCAGTACTATTATGATGAGCCGCTTGAATATACCACCCGGCAATGCGATTCCTCATGCCAGTCGATTGATTTTGGCAGACGCTAAAAGATGTATGCGGAACTTTCTCCGGAAACCAATGAGTTTTTACACCTGCGACCTCCCATCAGATGCTCGATGTGCTTTCTAAAAGGAAAGGCTGCGGGCCGGTTTATTACATTACCATTCGGTTATAAAGCGCCGTTCATTTTTGTTTCCAACAACAATACGCAGCATGATGTGCAGAATGGACCACGAAGCAGGGCACGCATTCCAAGCCTACATGCCGGAATGCCCGCCTCTTTGGAATACGTAGGGATGACATCACAGAAGCCTGAAATTCATTCAATGAGCATCGAGTTCTTCCCATACTAGTGGATGAATCTGTGAGGAGCAAACCGATAAAACTCCGCTTACCCACCTTGCCGGAGCGCCCTGTTTTTACCTACGGCGTACAGTTGATGAGTTCCAGCACTGGGTTTATGAACATCCTAAGACCAAGCCCCGCAGAACGGAAGGTTGCATGGCGCACGATAGATATCTGCCCGAACGGAATTGTGATGATAACGATTTTCGCCAGATTGCGGGCGGCTCGCTGGATGACGTCAAGGCATATCTTTCAACGCCCGTTTTTGATTATATCGACCACGCCTTTTGCCCACGTATGCGCAGTGCAATTCTGGGCAAGAGGCCAGCTCAGACCCGGAAAGCAGGCAGCGGGAGATTACCTCCGCCTCTGCAAAGGCTGGCGGAAAGAGTTTCATTCCTCCGGCTTATGGCGTTACAGCCAAAGCTCAAAAGTCACTGAAAGGCTGCGTGGCTGTGATTTGCTCCCGTGTACAGGTGCAGCTGTAAACCGCCATCAACGGCTCTGACTTTTTGAAAATGAGGCGGGCATCTACACCGTCACAGCAGTCGATGAGGTACATCCATTAGCCCACGCGCAATAGCCTGAATTCAGCAAAGCCGAAATATCGCGCCTCTAACCGACTCAAACAGCGTCGTGCCGCTTCTGCAACAAAGTGCTCTCAGCATATCGTTTCCGCCACGGATGGCGGTCGTTTCTAGTCAGTGGCGTGTTTACAGAGCGAGCACACGCCGGTCCTAAAATATGTACAGGGGTCGTGACATGTTACGTGCTCTGAGTGTTTTGTACGCTCCTAGCATCTAAAGCATCGTCTATTTGCAAAAAGCGATTTGGAGGAGGCAGGGCCGCGCATGGATGGCGATTGAGTGTCCAAACAATGGCGAGATTTGCGCTATGCAAATCCTGATCGCTAGCCACTTTTGAGATGTATGCGCTGGCAGAAGCTTCCTGAAGTTCTTTTATGGAAGAGGTAAACGCATCAGATAGATAAATCAAAATCGCGGGATAAAAGGGACTGCCAGGTCATTTTGAACCCATACGCAGAGGTTTCAACTCAGGTCGAACAGTTTCTGTATTCGTGCGAGTTCAATACCGCCGTCACCTCGGCAGCGATCGCGTCAGGGGTTGTTGGTTCTGGAAAGGAATAGTTAGAATCCTCAAATGCACATTTGCTCAGTTATCTCGACAGAATGCACGATATGCTTTGCGCCTACAAGCTTTAGTAGTAGGAGGCATTGTGCTGAAAAGGCGCTCTACATTTGCGACATTTGCAGGGTGGACTTTAATCCGCACTGGCCAGGAAGAACCTAACTGGCATATCCGCACCGAATATGATAGTTTGCAGGAACCACTGCAAGGACGCTATGCAGGCGAGAGTTCGACCGATTGTTCACGCGGCGCGCCCTATTTCCCAAGAGTTGGTATGAGATCAGCTGATGCTCGCGAATCACGAGGTAGCTGCGCGCCGTCCGTAAGAGGAATCGGCGGTGCAATATGTAACCGAGAGATATGAATAAGACTATTTCAAATACAGAAATTAAGATGAGTCTTCCTATTTTGCAGTATTCTGTTCCTCAGTAGCTGTAATGTTCAAAATAGACGACACTTTGCCTGTACAACGTGTCTAACTCATGTAGCTGTCTTTACTCTTATTCTGTACTCAAATCATTTTCTCTTATGCGTTTCAGTGAGAGATAAGCATGTCTTTATGTGCTTCAGCGGTATCACTTGGCAACAGCCTTTGCTTCCTCACTAGTTATATACTTGTTTTCTAGAAGGCGCGAGATCGTGCATCGAGTTCTTACAAGAGTTATATTTCTCTTTTTGTGGATACCTTTAGCCCTCTCATGTATGTATGTATTGGTTGCGTGCTCACTATCCGGTCTTAATCAGTTTTTGACGGTTCCAGCAGCGCTGTTTGGTCTATTGCTGTAGCATATATATATCAGCAATTATTTCTTGTAGCGCATATCACAGCCTCCTGTGCCTATTGTGCACTGCATTATTCTATATGCAGGCGCTCTTTTATTCTTCAGTGCGCTCACCCACCATTTTGATCTGCCGATAGCCACTTTCTATTATGCTGCTGCCTGCACCTGCCCATCTCATCCCATGGGAATCCTTACTATTAGTGCTTTTGCTGGGACTTCAGTATTTTAAGGGTAATCCATTTCATCTACGGTTTCTGCTTTGGCCAGGCATTGCGTTAATTGGTCTGGTGCTTCACTTTTGTGAGTCTACCAGCAGAGAGGCGCCAGTTAAACAGTCGGCAAAATATAAAAGCGTCAACGCATATATTTTATCAGGTCTGCCTTGATACACCTGGGCGAGTTCTTCCATCCGCTGCTGGAGATCAGTGCTCCATTATCTTAGAGTTTAGGGATGGCCAGGTTATTTGACAAGTTTTCTTTCAAGACTAATAATGACCAAGATTCTTAGAATCAGCGGAAATAAAAGGAATTTATCATAGAAACAAAGGCATTGTGCTTTCACGAGTCTTTGTTCGAGTGGCATTTGCAGTCAGTTTGTACTCCATTGGCAGCGCAGGATAGCGGTATCATTATACGTACATAGGTGGAACATTTTGACTCCCCAGATCATCAGTGGCATGGAATCTTCTGATCGGTGATTATCTACTGAAGTTATCCTATTTAAGATATTTTGACGGAATGCCAGACGCTCTGCACGAGTGTAAGTCAGTTCAGTCACAAGAATACACTTTTAAAGAATGCAGTTTAAATTGCTTGACAAGAATGATAAGCACAAGTGACATTTGCTCAAACGAAAAGGTCGACGTCAAAGCGCTGTCTGCAAGAGCCTGCAAAGTATCATGCAATTTGATCTTTTGGGTTTGAGCTATGCTATGCATCCAGCCATGGTTTCAGTACTGCAGTGCTGACGGGCCGGATACGTACATACGTCGAACATTCAAACGACGCATGGATTGGAAAGAACTGGCAGAGTGCAGTCCATACAAATAGTCCAACTGGCGGTCGCACTGTTGCTCGGCGTAACCGTATATACCGGGCTATCGTCATTTAGAATCCGCCTCAGCACGAATGCGGTGGCTTTTAGACTGCTGGTGAATTTGCAGGCATTGACGCAAATACTCATGCTGGCTTCTGCCTGCCCATGGTTTGGAGTTAGAATGCCAAGTTTGATGATACCGATTCGAATGGGCCAGGAGGCGGAAAAGCATGACAAAATCACTTTTACCGTAACTGGCAGTGTAACATCAGTATCCACTTTAACACGGTGTGCCCAGCAGAACCTCGCGATGCATCGAGCAATGAATCAAGCGATCGTCGCGATCAGTGCTTAGATCTGGAACAGCATCAGCTCCGTTGGTGAGCTGCCAAAGAAGGTTCTTGGATAGCTCACATGCCTTCGGAGCGAGAGAGTGCTTGTGGCTAGGGACGTTTGTATTTGGCGGATCTCGAAAGAGAAAAAGCAATTCCTTGCGCGCGACGCGAGAAACGTGCCATACTCCTGGCTGACCGCAAAGTATGCCACGGTACAAAAGCATCATTCCTATCGCCGCGGATTTACTATGGCTGAGCACATGCCGGTCCGCGCAGTCGAAAAGCCGATTCCAGGTCAAGAGTGGCGCACCGCAGAGATGCCATTGCGCGTCTGGGTTGCTCAGGAAGAAAGCGTATCCGCACGTGTGCAAAACTCCTCCTTGAAGACTATGCGGAAACAAGTTTTGCTGAGACTCTATGCGACAAAGCTACGGACTGCAGGATGGAAGCTGATGACCGTTTGCTCTTCCCCCTCAGGGCACTGTCTACGAACGGCAGAATGTATGCAAAAGATTATCACTACAGGCTACCAGTATGGAAACTGCTAAAGGTTGCCAGGTTTCCGCAGTAGATGCAATCCGTAGTAGGAAGCATGCCGCCGTTAGTCGTACATCTCGCTGTGATGGCCTCCGTGCGGTTACGCCTCCTAAGTCGATCCATATGCACTGATGATAATGCGTGTGTGTGGCGTAGTAATGGCGCGTGGCGTCATGAAGGGCGGCTGGTGAAGCCGCTGTTCTAGCTCCTGTTACTCGCTAAAACCGGCGCCTGTTGCACGCGCGGTTTTATATGACCTGGCGCGCGCACACTGTATAGAGGCTATGGCATTTTCGAAAACGATGGGATGCATGATGCGCAGACACCGGCGCCCTCGAGTTTTTCTTATCAGCGCTGATACGTGACATCGGTGGCTTTTATCGCCGACCGAGGCGGTCAAGCTGCTCGATACCGTAGGCTCTCCTCCCGATGGATCTTTAGCGAACTTTTTGATCAATGAGACGCGGTTTTATATCGACTTGCCCTGCGCCTCCATCTGCTTTTGACACTTTCCCGCAATCAATACACAGGAATCGATATTGCCAAGATTCAGATGGTCAAGACGGTGGAGCAATCCCGATGGAGTTCTCTAAAAGTTTGATAGAAATGCCGTGTTTTTGAGGCTTTTACGACAGCTGCGCGGAGGCCGTCCGCATTGAGGCGGCAGAGATGCATTTTCTATAACAGTTGAATGACAATTTGAGATGAGTGCCATACCAGCTTTTCCAGTTTATGGCGTGGTGCAGAGAGAGTTTGGATGTTTGTAATATTTCTTCTTCACTTCACTTACCTCGTGAAGTACTCACCAGATAAAGCGCTTCTACGAGTTTCCTGTACCAGTACTAGCTATTTGCTGTACAAGTCTTTGAGGGTGTAGTGCAGGTGCGTTTCATTATACGTGTTTATCATTTTAGTTTAGATCTGTGCACCAGTTCAGCTGCATCAGCTGTGTTCCATTTGCGTGGCCAGGTTGCTACAGTGCTGCTTTCTTCGCGGGTTGCGTTTTTCCGCCTCAGATGCCACAATCATCCTACCTTGTTGTCAAGCGGCGTGGCGGTGAGTCGTTCCCTTCGCTTATCGTATAGTCAGACCGATCGCCAGAGGGGTCGGAAATTTCCGCCATATCGCCATCAGGAAATACCATATAATATTCATGGCGTCATGCGCGCGCTAGAGCAGTAGCCTCGTACAAGACACCCGGCGCAAACTGCATTAGCCACGCATCAGGTGGATCAGTCTCGTATTGCGCGAGTGTACTGTGCCGGCGGATGGGCCAGATGAATTTGTATAAATGGTAAGTCATAAGGCCTTATATGGATTCGCCACGGCGTAATAGTTTCAGGGAATCCGCATTTTATAGATCTCCTTGTAGAGAAGCTTTCCAGTTATCTCTCTCTCTCTGGCTTATTTATTCTGTTCTTTTATGTCAATACCATAGTCAACTAGCTAACGCCGATTCCATTACCGATATTGTATGTTTGAACAGACTGGAACTGACAGCAGTGCTGCTCAGTGTCAGTGCGACATATCAACAATTGCAAAAAGTCAATACGTGATGGTATGGCGATAAAATGCTTGCCTACAACCGTAGTGCAGAGAGAGAGAAGCATTTGCTGCAGCAAAGCGCCGATGATCGGGACACTGGCCAAAGCAGTCGAGGCTGCAGAGTGCGATTAAAAGCTGCACGTGGTCTGCAAAACAGATCATGTCACACCGGGTACGCTGGGCACGATTCCCGTTAGAGATACGGCAGATTGGAAGCGGGTGCCTGTACTCTTTGGTATTTATCAGGTGAATTTCGCAGCCTGGCACCGGCGAAGTACGTGCAATGATGGAGCGGGTGAGTGGGACTCCTTACCTACACACGAACTAATAATAAATGCGTATATGCCCTGCTGACAGGTACGATAACCGCTCAGTCGGAAGGTCGCCAGGCATAACGGTAAAAGTCCAGAGCGATCCACCGATTACAAAAAGCGGTTACTATTGCGATGAGCTACCCGCGATTGGACTGATCGAAAGCCAGAAATTGAAGCAACAGCGACGAAGTCCACTTTACGGTAAAACGCTCTCCACGATGGCTTCATTATACGCCTCAAATTGTCGGAGACCGCGAAAAGAATGGCTCGACATTGTTCGTAGAGACACAACAACAGCTGGAAGAGACGCAATAATACTGTGAAACGAAGCCGTAGACAAAACCGTATGCCGGAACCGCGTATATTCGTTTCTAAGGCAGATAATAGAATATTGTATATTCAGAGGCGCCGACGGAAATGAAGCATGAGGTAGCATTCATCAAAAAAGAGAACAAAGATCCAGTTAACAACGAAAAATGGGTGAACCGGAATGAGGAAACCGAGCCCAGTGAAAGAAAAAAGGAAAAATTAGAAACTCTCTTGGGCAGCTAAAGTTTCTTCGATTGTTGATGAATTTTGATGAAATGCCCGGTATTTTCACCAAATGGTTTAATAACGGAAAGGTTGCCCAATCTGGGAGTACTGGCAAAATTACTGAATCATCAATGCTAGGCTAAAACCGCTTCCAATACCATTGGTGGTTTTGTACAGAATAGAACCGCATAAAATGTAAAACAATCTCCGGAAAGGCGAACAAATATAATTATACAACAGAGTTTTCCCAACGAAAAAGAAAACTTATAGCAAACACTTTCAGGTAAGCACATAATATTATAAAGCGATTATATTATAAATGAACATTGTTGTATGTTGTCTAACAGCAAAAATATCAAGACAGAAACCTCTTTTGATGATCTATTCAAGATCTTTCTTGGAAAAAATACACTAACAGAAGAAAAATATGTAATAAATGATTTAATGAAATAATATCAGTCACACCTTTGCACTTGGGATAGGAAGATATGAGTTCAAAAGTTAGTAGTTAACGGTCATGCTACCACTTCATGGCACCAGGAACCGCTGACAGAAGAAAATATCATACCAGTCTACGGTTAGTTTCGGAATGGATATTTCCACGGATCTATTACAAAGGTGAAATATTGTGTGTTGTGTGTGTGTGGTATGTGGGGTCAAATGACTTCACTGGTGAGAACAGCCTGATGGCGAAATTGGTTTTTGATACCACATCGGGCTGGCCCCCAATGTGAGCTTTCGTTGACTTTATAGCTGCACATGATGCCAGTATAAAAACATGGTGTTTTAGAAGCAGGTATTGGTTACGGAATGTACTCCTTTTTCAAAAGGATGTCTGATATCATAAAAAAGTGGTAGACAACTTTCATTGACATTATTTTATCTAAATAACAATTATACGATCAGGCTATGATTTTTGAGACAGTTATATGTCGACCCATTCGGAAGTGGTTTTGAACGGACACCCTGAAATGCGGTGATTAAACTCATCGGCTGTTAAACAATGAGAGATTCTTCGCGATAGGTCTGTTATAAAAGGGATGAAAAAGTATGGTAATAGAAACCAAAAAGATACGGAAGAATTGAATATCCCTTGGGATGAGGCTGGAACTCCATTCTA